>Ga0194118_10000590_pt1 | contig 59026 bp, 56 predicted proteins | sample TA2MahsurfametaG_2_FD_148662 | JGI IMG/M metagenome (GOLD analysis project Ga0194118, IMG submission 148662) | Freshwater microbial communities from Lake Tanganyika, Tanzania - TA2015013 Mahale N5 surface | ecosystem: Environmental > Aquatic > Freshwater > Lake | place: Tanzania: Lake...
TTATTTTCCGATACTAATGCCGTTATTAAAATTGCAGAAAAAACCTTTCGAAAGGCAAAAGGAATGGATGATAATGCAGATATCAGCAAAACCTGGTTCTGGAATGGAAAATTCTATCTGCCCGACAATTTTGCCTACACGGAAAAAGGAATTCTGTTTTTTTACAATGTTTACGAAATAGCACCCTATGAGCAGGGCGAAACCGAACTCCTATTGGACTACCAAACACTGGGAAAACTACTGATTAAAACCAACCGGAATTGAAACACAAAATCATTCTTACAACGCTGTTGTTTTTTCTTGCCCTTGCGGTCAAAGCACAGCCTCTGACCTTCAAAACCGATAGCCTGAAATTCGGACTTTCTCACATCGTACAAAACGAAGAAGGTACAGTGGATACGGTCAACTGCAACCGCAATCATTATTTCATATGGTTTGATGAATCAACCCAAGCTGGTAAAGAACTCAATAACCAACTGTATGGCTTGGTCAATGAAAAAAACATTGGGTCGCTGGAGGAATTAAAGGCAATAATGACCGAAGACTTCAACGATTGGGCTGTAGGCTGGAATGAGCAATTTGAAGCAGAAGACAGCTCTCCCATTAATTATTCCTTCGGATTAAACTGGTATGAAGAAAATAACAATGGACTATCTCATCAAACCCCTAATAACATTTGCTTGTACCAGTCAATCAATGGGTATTACGGTGGTGCACATCCCATGGGGGGTGTTGCCTACATGGTTTACAGCCTGCCGGATATTTCACCCGTAAAAAACTGGCAGTCGCTGTTTACCGACACCTTGGCGATTTTGAAAATAGCGGAAGAAATTTTTAGAAAAGACAATAAACTTGGTCCCAGGACATCTCTCGAAAAAGCCGGTTACTGGTTTAGCGACAATAAGTTCCACCTCAATGACAACTTTGGTCTGGATGCTGAAGGTCTTTTTTTCTATTTTAATGCGTATGAAATAGCACCTTATGCCATGGGGCCAACAGACGTTTCACTTCCGTATTCCAGAATTAATAAGTATTTGAAAAAACCCCTGTGATTTGTTGTGCCAAAAATGAGGCGCAGTGCTTAATTTTGCGGTTATATTCGCATTATGAGCCAGCCCGATGATTCCTACCTGCTAAACGCCGATCCTGCGGCCATTGACCAGTTGTATGAGCAATACCGCGCCGATAAGGAAAGCGTGGATTTTGGCTGGAGAAAATTCTTTGAAGGATTTGACATGGGTTCGGGCAAAGCCGAAGCCGGCGGACCCGTGAGCGAAGATGCCCTCAAAGAAATTCAGGTTCTAAACCTCATCAATGCCTACCGTCAGCGTGGACATTTGTTTGCCAAAACCAATCCCCTGCGCGAACGCCGCCAATACAGCCCAACGCTCGATATCGAAAACTTTGGCCTCAGCCATGCTGATTTGGACATAGCTTTCAGCGCAGGCGTAGAAGTAGGTTTGGGGTACGCTCCCTTAAAGGATATTATCAACCTGCTGGAACAAACCTATTGCCAAAGCATCGGCTGTGAGTTTTCCTACATTCGCGACCCCCGTCGCAGAGGCTGGCTACAGGAACGTTTCGAAAAAACCCGCAACAATCCGGATTTAACCACGGATGAGAAACGCCATTTTCTTAAAAAACTCAACCAGGCCACCGTTTTTGAAAGCTTTATCCATACCAAATACATCGGTCAAAAGCGCTTTTCCGTAGAAGGACTTGAATGTCTGATTCCCGCACTGGATGCGGTTATTCAGTATGGAGCCGGATTGGGTGTTGAAGAATTCGTGATGGGCATGGCCCACCGTGGGCGCCTGAACGTGCTGGCCAATGTGTTCCACAAACAATACAGCGCTATTTTTGGGGAATTTGAAGGCAAGGTTTTTCAAAACGAAGAAGATGAAGATTTCGAAGGTGACGTGAAATACCACCTGGGCTACAGCACAGATGTAGAGACCGCAAGCGGCAAAACCGTACACCTGCGACTGGCAGATAATCCAAGCCACCTGGAAGCTGTAAACCCCGTGGTAAAAGGCCTTGCAAGAGCCAAGCTCGACACCAAATACGGCAATGATGTAAGCAAAATTTGCCCCATCCTCATTCATGGCGATGCCGCCGTAGCCGGACAGGGCATTGTATATGAAGTAGTGCAGATGAGTGGACTGGAAGCCTACTATGTGGGCGGAACCATTCACGTAGTGACCAATAACCAGATTGGTTTCACTACCAACTACAGCGATTCCAGAACCAGCACCTATTGCACAGACGTGGCCAAGGTTACACTTTGCCCCGTGCTGCATGTAAACGCAGACGATGTGGAAGCCGTGGTACATGTCGTGAAACTGGCCATGGCCTACCGTCTGGAATTTAACAGCGATATTTTCATTGATTTACTGGGATACCGCAAATACGGTCACAACGAAGGCGATGAGCCCCGTTTTACGCAGCCCCTCATGTATAAACTTATCGATAAACACCCCAACCCCCGCGAGATTTACAAGAAAAAACTACTGGACAGGGGCGAAATCGATGCAGAGCTGGCTGCAGAAATGGAATTGCAGTTCAAACAGTTGCTGCAGGAAAAATTTGAGGAAGCCAAAGGCGACCTAAAACCCGGTAAGAAAACCATGAAAGACCGCTGGGACGGCTTCCGTCACCCCACCGAAAAGGATTTTAGCAAAGAGGTAAAAACCGGCATTAAAAAGAAAAAACTACTGGAACTGGGCGACAAAATTACCACTATCCCGGAAGACAACCTGCCCATTAAAAAAGTGCAGAGCCTTTTTGCAGACCGCAAAAAAATGTTGCAAAACGGCACCCTGGACTGGGCCATGGGCGAATTGCTCGCTTATGCTTCGCTGCTGGACGAAGGCCACCCCGTGCGTCTTGCCGGACAAGATGTGGAACGCGGCACGTTCAGCCACAGACATGCGGTTGTTAAAAAGGAAGACAGCGAACAGGAATTTATTCCGTTGCAACACATCTCTGAAAAACAGGCCCGTTTTGGTGTACACAACAGCCTGCTGAGCGAATATGCCGCACTGGGCTTTGAGTATGGCTACAGCTCCATGTTACCCGAAGGGCTTACCATCTGGGAAGCACAGTTTGGTGACTTCGCCAACGGTGCGCAAATCATGATTGACCAGTTTATTGCCAGCGCCGAAACCAAATGGGGCAAATTCAGCGGTCTTACCATGCTGCTGCCCCACGGTTACGAAGGACAAGGCCCCGAACACAGCAGTGCCCGCCCCGAGCGCTACCTGCAATTGTGCGCAGGCGGCAACATGCAGGTAATTTATCCCAGCACACCTGCCAACCTTTTCCATGCCCTGCGCCGTCAGCTGAATCGCGATTTTCAGGTTCCACTGATCATCATGAGTCCCAAAAGTTTGCTGCGCCACCCGCTGTGTACCAGCAACATTGCAGATTTTGAAGGCACTTTCCTTGACATTTACCCAGATACCGAAGTGGTGAAAAAAGCCCGCAAGGTGTTGTTCTGTACCGGAAAAATCTATTATGACCTGCTGCAGACCCGCAATGAGCGCAAGATAAAGGACGTAGCCATTGTGCGCGTAGAACAACTGTATCCACTGCCTGAATGGAAATTGAAAGATATTTTCAGTCAGTATAAAAATGCTGAATGCTGCTGGGTGCAGGAAGAGCCGCGCAACCAGGGCTACTGGTTCCATCTGATGCGTTACGACTGGCCTGTAGCCTTGCGCTACATTGGCCGCGGAAACAGTGCAAGCCCCGCTACCGGCTACAAAAAGACCCACGACAAGGAGCAGGCCGATATAATCGCACTGGCGTTTTCCTGAGAATTATCTGAATTCGAGCTGTATCGTTCCCAGCTCCAGACCGGCCCATCCGGCCTGATTCACAATAACAGTTTTCCCCTTTTTATTTTTGATGACTTCCGGTGCTTTCAGGAACGTATGGGTATGTCCGCCCAGAATGATATCAATACCGTGGGTTTCGGCAGCCAGTTTTTTATCACTGATCTGGTTTCCGGGGTATTCAAACCCTAGGTGAGACAGCACAATCACCTTATCACAACCCAGTTTTTTTTGTAAATAATTTGCCTGCTCCTGCACTGATGAAACAGGGTCATTATATCCCAGATTTTCGCAAAGGTGTGCAGGTATCAGACCTTCGGGATTCACACCCACGCCGGTAATACCGATTTTGAGCCTGCCTTTTTTAACTACCAAATGTGGCTTTATTAAGCCTTGCAATGGGGTTTTACTGACATTGTAGTTGCAATTTACAACTGCAAATTGGGCGTGGTTCTGAATCAAACCAGACAGGTGTTCCATTCCCATATCAAAATCGTGATTGCCAAGTGTGGAGGCCTCGTAACCCGCCATATTCATCCACTTATACTCCGGAACCCCGCCAAACCTATTGAAATAGGGCGTTCCCTGAAAAATATCACCACAATCCAATAGCAAACTATAATCACCCCTGCTACGCTGCTGCTCAATCAGGGTTTTCAGGCGGGCTATTCCGCCCTGACCGGGGTATTTGGGATGATTGTCGGGAAAAGACTCCAAACGGCTGTGAAAGTCGTTGGTGTGCAGAATCATCAGCTTTTTCACTTCGCGTTTGGCAAACAAAGCATCGGGCGCAAGCAAAAGACCACCTGCCAATAAACCACTATTTCTTAGGAACTCCCGCCTCGTTGGCATACACAATCCTCCTTTCTGTTCTTTTCAGAACCATGCCGAAACGCCTCGTTTCAGACTGCACGCCTCCAATCAATACATCACGCACGGTTCTCTTGAGATAAATAATCTGCATGGGGCTTTTAAACATGGAAAAACCATCACCGCCAAATGCCAAATAATCGGATGTGGCCACCCAGTAATCGCGGCGGCTGTCGAAACGGCGCTGACCCAGCCATGCCGTGTACTTTTGTTTTTCATCCACCTCCAGTTTAAGACCGGAAACAGGTTCGCCACCGCGTCGAATAATATGCCGAAACAAGCTATCCACAGCGCTGCCACTCAGCTTTAGCAGCACCACACTATTTTCAAAGGGCATCACTTCATACATATTGCCCATGGTGATTTCACCGTTCGGCAGAGCCGTGCGGAGTCCGCCCATATTCAGAACCGCCATATCCACAGGGAAGCCGGATTGTGATTTCAGGCAAGAATCGGCAAAACCAAAAACCAGATCTGCACAGAGATTACTTAAATTACTTGAGGGTCTCTCCGGAAAATAACCGGTATCGGTCCTGCCTACAATACCGGCAGTAAAGGCTTTCAGTGAATCCTTGTAGGGTGCAATAAATGCGAGCATGGCACTGTCTTTTGCAGTATTGAAGGAAACCGGCAGGGTGCGCATTTGGTAAACGAAGTTTTTTGGGCCGCAGGAAACACCCAAAATACTGATTGCCAAAAGAAGTGAAAGTCGCAACTCCTGCAAATTAACAAACTTTAGTGTTATGTGCGTAAAATGACATCTTTACTTAGCAATTTCTTAACCTAAATATACGAAATTTGCGAGACAATTCCAAATGAAAAACACCTTTTTTGCACTCATCGCGATACTGTCAGTATCGGTCGCACATGCTCAATGCAACGAACTCTTCATTTCTGAGTATATCGAAGGCACACGCAACAACAAGGCCATTGAAATTTACAACCCCGGACCCACCGCCATTGATCTGAGTGGCTACCGCCTTACCCGCTGGCAAAACGGCTCTGCTGTTTGGGGCAGCCAGTATAGCGATGTGTTGTCGGGAAGCATCGGCAGAAATGAAGTAAAAGTATTGGTAATTGACCGCCGTGATACCACACAAACCGGTCAGGATACACCCGTGACCTACAACCTCCGAATCAAGGCGGATTTATTCCTCTCTAAAGATTACAACACCTCATTCTCCATGAGTTTTAATGGTGATGATGCGCTGAGTCTTGACAAGCTTAATACAGCCAATAACCAGTGGGTACCTGTTGACATTTTTGGAAAAATAGGGCAGCAGCCTCAATTACCATCCAATCCAAGCCGTACCATCGGCTGGAGTGATTCATTCCCGAACAATACGGGATTGGGATTGTGGTGTACCATTGATAAAACCCTGATTCGCAAAGCATCGGTAACAACAGGAATAAAAACCAATCCTGCCAACTTCAATCCCCGCAAGGAATATGAAGTTTATCCCGTAAACACCTTCGATTCTTTGCGCACACACAATTGCATCTGCAACAAATTTCCGGCACAGGTTAAAACCACACGCGTTTTGGTTTTGCAGATTTTCCCTAACCCAACCACAGGCAACATCAACGCATTTTTGGATGCTCCTGTTGCCATGGCTTATGCCACAGATGTTCAGGGTAGAAAAATCGCATTGTCTTTTGATATGCAATTTCCCAATGGTTATGCAATCGCTTCGCTGAACACCGCCAATTTGAGTGCGGGTGTTTATCAACTGCAGGCCATTACCACCGGCAATAAAACCTATACCACCCGATTCATCAAACAATGAGAATAGCGCTGTTACTCGCCGCCCTGTGTATGGCAAAATTTGCGGATGCACAGGTAAAAATCGTGGGCAAGGTAACAGATGCCCTTACCGGAGAAGGGCTTAGAGGGGCTGTGGTGAGCAGCAGGGCCGTATCTGCCATTACCGCTTCTGATGGTTCCTTTACCATCCAACTCGTAGGTGGCAACCACAACCTGGTTGCAACGCTCGATGGATTTAGCAGTGACACCATCGACATCATCGGAGACCGCAGTCTTATTCCCAACATCATTTTCAAGCTCGATAACCTCAGCACCGATGTGCAGGCCGTGCAGATTACCGCATCCATCGCCAAGGACCGCAAAACACCCATTGCCTACAGCAACCTGAACGGTAAAACCATTAGCGAGCAGCTGGGTAGCGCCGATATGCCCATGCTGCTGAACGCCACACCCGGTGTTTATGCCACACAGCAAGGTGGTGGTGCCGGTGATGCACGCATTACCATCCGCGGTTTCAACCAGAGAAATATTGCCGTAATGATTGACGGCATCCCTGTGAATGACATGGAAAATGGCGAAGTTTACTGGAGCAACTGGTTTGGTTTGAGCGAAGTAACGGCCCTTACCCAGGTGCAGCGAGGTTTGGGCAGCAGCCGCATTGCCAACCCGGCTGTGGGTGGTACCATGAACATAATTACCCGCGGTGTTTCATCCAAATTCAAGGCCTCCGTGAACGCAGAATTTGGTGATTCCCGATACCAGAAATATTCAGCCACCATCAATACCGGCAGGCTTCCGGGTAACTGGGGTGCTATTTTCAGCTTCACCAAAAGGAGCAGCACCGGTTATGTGGATGGTTTGTTTGATGACATGTACAGCTACTATGGCCGCCTGGAGAAGAAATTTGGAAAAAAACATACAATTTCATTTACTGCCATCGGTGCCCCGCAAAGCCATGGGCAGCGCAGTTTCAGGGCCCGTTTGAGTTTGTATGATGTAGGGCTGGCCAAATCGCTGGGCATGGACACTATAGTGGGTGGTATGCCCGTAAACCAGGGCAGAAAATATAACCAGCATTGGGGCTGGCTGAATGAAGCCACAGTGGGTGATGCGGGCGATACGACCTGGTCGAAATCATACCGAAAAAATGAACGTGTGAACCAGTTTCACAAACCCCAGATTTACCTAAAACATGACTGGAAGCCGTCAGCCAACACCCTGATCAGCACGGTGGCTTATGTTTCCGTTGCCAGCGGGGGTGGAACACAAAGCAACAGCATCAGCCAGGTTAAAACCTATGGGCTTTATAATATGCAAGGAACATGGTGGGCCAATACGAGAGGTTCGGCTTTTGTACCCAACCCCGATCCGACTTACAGTGCCACCGAACTACGGTCTTACGGCATTTTGCACCGAAATGTAAACAACCACCGATGGATAGGTGCCTTATCTACCATTAACCATAAAATAAGCCGCAACCTCAGTGTCACCGGCGGGTTGGATATTAGAACCTACAGAGCAGAACACTACAGAGAAGTTTATGACTTACTGGGTGGTGATTATTTTGTTCCGGACAATGGCGAACTTGATCCCAAGAAAAAGGACCTGCTTTACCACAAAGGCGATATTTTCCGCTATAATTACGATGGTTTGGTGCGTTGGATGGGGGGGTTTGCCGAAATGGAATATACCAAAGGTAGAACAACAGGTTTTATCAACGCAAGCGCCACACAATCATCGTATCAGCGGGTTGATTTCTTTAAACTTGACAGTGCAGGAAATGAACGCAAATCCAATTGGGTGCATCGCCCTGGCTTCACACTCAAAACGGGCATTAACCAAAACCTGAGTCGCCGTTTTAATGTTTTTGGTAACCTGGGTTATCTGAATAGACCTACCCGATTTAATAACATCTTTGACAATAATAACAACGAAGTGAAAGATGCTAAAAATGAAAAAGTGTATGCTGCTGAGCTGGGTACCGGTTATAAAAGTCGTGTTTTTAGCTTCGATGTAAATGCCTATTACACCTACTGGCAAAACAGACCTGCAAACTTTCTTCCCTCATACCGCGATCCTGATGGGAATTTGTTTACCTATAATATCAATGGCATGAAAGCTCGGCACATGGGAGTTGAATTTGCCGGAATCGTTAAACCCGGAAATGGCATGATCATTCAGAGTGCGCTTAGTTTAGCCGATTGGCAATGGAAATCGGGAGCCAGAAGTATTATCCGCGATGATGCCGGCGATTCTGTGGGTATTGTAGATTTTGACGCCAATGGTGTGCATGTAGGTGATGCCGCGCAATGTCAGTGGACATGGAGTGTGCGTTGGGAGCCTACTATACTTAAAGGCGCGTTTGTTTCGGCACAATACATCCGCTTCTGGAAACACTTTGCAGATTTTGATCCTTTGTCGCTAGTTGGCAACTACAAAAGCAGAGAATCTTTTAAAATTCCTGCATACTGGTATATGAATTTTTCGGCAGGATACAACTTTAAGGCATATAAAGACGGGCAGTTGTCTATTTATGCCAATTGCCAGAACATCACAAACAATATGTACATCAGTGATGCACAGCACCGAAGCATCGATAACAATCCTGTGAACACCTTTAAACCCACCAACCTCGAAGTATTTGTTTCCCCCGGATTCCGCTATACCACAGGAATCCGCTACACATTTTAAATAAACCCTCATGAAAAAGACCATATTCACCGCACTTATGTTCATCTGCACCGGACTTTTCGGTCAGGCATCAATCCCGGCCAGTTGGGATATGAGCAATGTAACCACTCCACCCACAGGATGGAGCCACAAACTGGATATAGTAGCAGGAAATCTGACCTACACCAGCGCAGGATTTTTCAACTCTGCCCCACAATCGCTGCGCCTTGATGGCAGTGGCGAATATCTGCTGTTGTATTATTCAGGTAGAGCTGACACAGTTGAGTATTATGTAAGAACCAATCCCGGAACTGACGCAGGTACAGTATTTAACATCGAAGAAAGTGCAGACGGAACCACTTGGACCAATGTGCGCAACTACACCAAGTCATTACCACAAACCCTCACCAAACACATGGTTAGACTTAAGGGCAGCAGCCGCTATGTGCGCTTCATCTACACCACAAAGGTTACCGGTTTCAATGTGGCATTGGATGATGTGGTTGTTAAACCCGCAGGCCCATCTGCCAGTCCTGAAATTGCAGTTTTCGACGGAACAAAACCTATCATTAACGGTGGCAACTATTTGCCAGGAAATTCAGGGTTATATCCAATCACATTAAAAAATAATGGCTTAGGAGATTCGCTCAAAATAGATTCCATCCGCTTCAGCGGTGCCTCAGCACAATACTTTAAAGTGGGTGGAGCCCCCAAAGCCATCGCCTCGTCCAGTCAGGCAAACATGCTCATTCAACTTACAGGTGCTCCCGCCGGTTCGGCCAAAGCCAATATGAAAATTTATAGCAATGATGGAGTTGGCAATCAGGTCTACACAGTAAATATTTATGCAATAAGTGGTAGCTATGCCACTGAACCCAATGCAGTGCCCACCATTAATTTCTCGACCGTTAAGGCTTGGCAAATTAAGGTAGATGCAGGCCTAACCAATGCTGAAAATGTGCTGGTGCTGGTATCCAAAGACAGTATTACAGAAACACCCGCTGATGGAACTGCTTATGAAAAAGGCTCTTATTTGGGAAAAGCCCGCGTGGTAAGCAGCGGTGCCGCAGGTAATTTCAGAATTGACCGCATTGTGGCTAATACCCGTTATTATGTCAAGGTTATTGCCTGGAACGGATATGGCAATTACATAAATTATAACCAAAACGGATATGCCATAGATAAAGTGACTACACCCGGTTTGAATGCCGGTACATATTACACAGGTATAACACCAACTGATACTGCATTTATAGCAAAGATCAGGAGTAAAGTAAGACCTCACTTTCAGATCTACTACAGCAACTTTGGTGCTACCATGGTAGAAGATTTTGAAGCTTATGATACCACAGGAGGAAAACGTGTACTTACCTGTAATTATACGGGTTACAAACACCTGTTTGTCCCCCCAATTATCTGGGATACCATGAGCAGAGAACACTCCTATCCCCAAAGCTGGATGCCCATTCCCACAGGTTCGGCTACGGATAGCGCCTGTGGCAGCGATTTGTTTTCGCTATTCCCCGTTAACCAGAATAAAGCCAACGCAGTTAGAAGCAATGTTCCTTACAATAACCTGAAAACCATTACTTTCCAGTTTATGGAAGGAAAATACGGAACCGATAGTGCCGGTAACCTGGCCTATGAGCCACCCAATCGTGTAAAAGGGATGATGGCCCGTGCTTGTTTCTACATCTGCGCCACTTATCATACCGCAGCCAAACCTTTTACCCTGCCTACATACAATCAGTTAATTAATGACAAACAACAGCAAGGCGTATTAAAACGCTGGAACAATCAATTCCCACCTTCAAACTATGAAATGGCAAGACAGGAATACGCAGCCTTCAAGCAAAACAACCGCAACCCGTTTATAGACAACCCCACCTGGGCCTGCTATATTGATTTCAGCAACATGAAGCATGTTCCCTCAGGTGATTGCAACAAGGTGAGTTCCGGAACACAAAAAATCGGCAGAAATACTTTGCAGATAAATGCAATGCCCAATCCTGCTGCGGATAATATTACCATAGATCTTAGCGCATTTGGCGGACAAAAAGCTGAATTGCTGGTGATGGACATTACCGGAAACATCGTTCTTAAAGCCAATTCAAATGGAAAAACAACCACATTGAATATTAATACATTGCCTTCAGGCGTATACATGCTGTATGCACATACGCCCAATGCTCACGCAGCAGTGAAGGTGGTAAAGCCCTGATTGTAATTTAACATAATTATCGAAAAGGCCGATAATGGGCCTTTTCTTTTTTAAACAGGTCATTTTGGCATAATTTTGGCTTAAATAAAACAATGTTACCTCCGATTTTTGCCGCCGTTGCTGCACTTTTTGCCTCTATTACTGCCAGGCCAGCCGAAGACGCCAATCGCCTTACCCAACTTTTTGCAGAAGGGAAATCGGAAGAAATTGCATCTTATTTCAGTGCCAGCGTGCAGCTCACCACCCCAGGAAAACAAGGTGTTTACAGTAAAAGCCAGGCAAAAATGATCCTTTCCGGGTTCTTTGAACAGCATAAACCCAAGAACGCCAAATCCATACAGCAGGGTAAAAGTGAAAATGGGGCGCACTTTCTTGTTATTTCACTTTCTACAGAAACAGGAGAATACAAAACCACCGTTTTTTATCGTGGTAGCGGCAAGGCCATGAGTATTCACGAACTGAAAATTGAGAAATAAGCCTGAACTTTGCAGGCATGGATTTCAACAGCCCGGAACTTATTGCTTTTATCAAAACCTGTATTCAGGAAGACCAAGGTGATGGTGATCATTCCTCACTAGCCAGCATTCCCACCGGAACACAAGGACATTCAAGGTTGTTGCTGAAAGAAAACGGCGTAATTGCAGGCCTGGAACTGGCGAAAACCATACTGAATGTTATAGATCCTAAGATTGTTTTTATACCCTATCACAAGGACGGAGAGCAGCTACCCGCCGGAACGCTGCTGGCCGAAGCCCGGGGGTCTGCTCACAGTCTGTTGCTGGCAGAGCGACTGCTGCTCAATTTCATGCAGCGCCTTTCAGGCATTGCAACCCAAACTGCAGCCATGGTTAAATTAACCGAAGGTTACAAAGCCAAAATTTTAGATACGCGCAAAACTACCCCCGGACTGCGTTTGCTGGAAAAATGGGCAGTGAAAACAGGCGGCGGCGAAAACCACCGCATCGGGCTGTATGACATGGTTATGCTGAAAGATAACCACAACGACTCAGCCGGCGGAATTACCGCCGCCGTAAACCGCACCGTTGAATACCTGAAAGCCAAGCAAAAAGATTTAAAAATTGAGGTAGAAACCCGGAACCTTGATGAGGTAAAAGAAGCGCTGAATACAGGTGCAGTAGATCGAATTATGCTGGATAATTTCACGCCTTCGACATGCAAGGAAGCCGTGTATTTTATAGCCGGGCGCTGCGAAACCGAAGCATCAGGCGGTATAAACGCTTCGAATCTGCGCGATTATGCTGCATCGGGCGTTGATTATATCTCTCTTGGTGCTCTCACCCACTCGGTGAAAAGCCTGGATATCAGCATGAAAACCCATAGTATCTGATATGCCAAAACCAATTCTATTCCTTTTTCTGGGTTTCCTCGGGCTCTCTTGCAAAGCACTGAAAACTACTCAAACAGCTGCACAAACTATCGTTATTACTGAACCAACATCAACTGAAGTAAAACCAACGATATCCCGAGCAGAGATCCCTGCAGAACTACCCGCTCCCTCTAAAACGCTTATCTGGCTTGATTTTGAGAGTGGTTACAAAAAGGCCGTTGCAGAAAATAAGATTATACTTGTGGATATGTACACCAACTGGTGCTACTGGTGCAAGGTAATGGACCGCGAAACCTATACCGATTCGTCTATCATTGCAGAAATAAACACCCACTTTGTTCCGGTAAAAATGAACCCTGAAGTGGATGCCACATTCCGTTTTGGCGATACCGTCATGAACAATGCCGAACTCTTTCTTTGGCTGGGCCACGGTAAACAATTCGGTTTCCCAACCTCTTACTTCTGGCTACAACCGGGCAAATCCGATGAGCGCTATTGCCTGGCAGGCTACCACGAGCCTACCCCATTCATGCAGATTCTTAAACAAATTGAAGCCAAAAAAGCCGCAAAATGAGACGAAAATTCAAAAAAATGCGCCTCATTGAAAACCTTGAAATTCAATCAGCTGTTGCCGAAGGAAACTGCATAGCCCGAACAGACAATCAGGTGGTTTTTGTAAAATTCGCTGCACCCGGCGATGTAGCCGATGTGCAGGTGGTGGCAAAAAAGAAAAACTATCAGGAAGGCCGCATCGTGAAGATGCATAAGGCTTCTGAAAAACGTGTAGAACCCTTTTGCAAGCATTACCAAACCTGTGGAGGCTGCAAATGGCAGCATTTGGACTATGCAGAACAACTTGCATTTAAGCAACAGCAGGTAATTGATGCGTTTGAAAGGCTGGCAGGCCTGACCGATTTTGAAGTACTGCCTATTTTCGGCGCTACGCAAACCCGCGAATACCGCAACAAACTAGACCTCACCTTCAGCAACCGCGGCTGGGTAACCACCTTCGATCCAACTGCAGACAACAGACCCAATGCGCTTGGATTTCATATTCCCGGTCGGTTTGACAAGGTCATGGATATTGAGCAATGTCACCTCATGACAAATTATGTCAATGACATTCAGCGGGGTGTAAAAGCATTTTGCGATGAGCATGGCTATACTTTCTATGATTTAATTGCCCAGCAGGGCATGATGCGCAACCTGATGCTGCGCTGCAACCGCAAAGGCGAGTGGATGGTACTGGTAAGCTTCTTCGAGGAAGATACCGAAAAAAGAGAAGCCCTGTTGAATTACATACGCGATAGGTTTGATAAAGTAACCTCCCTGGTTTATGTGATAAATCCCAAGAAAAATGATACCCTGCAGGACCTGGAAGTTCAATGCTACCATGGCAATGACCATTTAATTGAAGTGCTCGGTGGTTTACAATTCAAAATCAGGCCACAGAGCTTCTTTCAGACCAACAGCGAACAGGCCGAAAACCTGTATGCCATCACCAAAAACTTTGCAGGCCTAACCGGTAATGAGCTGGTGTATGATTTATACACCGGAACCGGCAGTATAGCCCTGTATGTGGCCGATAAAGCCCGTGAAGTGGTGGGCATAGAATACGTACCCGAAGCCATCATGGATGCCAAGGAAAACATGCAAATTAACGGCATGCAGCACCTAAAATTCTACGCTGGCGATATGAAGGAAATACTGACTTCAGATTTCATTGCACAGCATGGCAAACCCGATGTGCTGATCACCGATCCGCCCCGTGATGGCATGCACCCCGACGTGGTAAAACGCATCCTGGAAACCGAACCGCCGCGCATAGTATATGTGAGCTGCAATCCTGCAACGCAGGCCCGCGATGCCAAATTTCTGGATGAAAAATACAGGCTGGTAAAAATTCAGCCGGTGGACATGTTTCCGCACACCCAGCACGTAGAAAACGTGGGACTGTGGGAGCTACGCTGATTAAACAGAAAAAAGATACAGGCCGGCAAAAGCCAGAATCAGATATGGCGTAAGGCCCGATGCACCCGGATAATCACGCGCAATGCGTTGCCCCGCCAATAAACTGATTAGGGTAATTACAGAAAGTAAAAAAGTATAATACCCAATAGTTTCAGCGCCCTGAGATACCAGCATGAAAATTCCGGCTACTGCCAAAGTCCCTGTAATCAATTCAATAGTGAGCAAAAAATAAAATAACATTCCTGAAAATGACTTCAGAAATGTACGCGCAAATACTGCATTGATATAGGTTTTATTGTCTTCAATTTTAAAAACCTTATCCAACCCGGATTGTAAAAAAATTACCGCCGGAAACAACAGAAACAAGCATTGCAGAACCATCATTTTATCCATGCTTGCAATATAGCAACAAATCCCAACAAACACATTTTGACGGCCATCGCCTATAATGACCGTAACTTCGCAGTGTGGAAGAAGAAATCCTGAACGACGACGGCGCCCTGTTTGAACATTACCACTTCGTTGCCGACCCCGGTCAGGAACACATGCGCATTGACAAATGGCTGATGAACAAGCTTCAGAACGCCAGCAGAACCAAGGTACAGGCCGCCGCCGAAGCAGGTTGTATTCAGGTGAACGGCAAGCCTATTAAAAGCAACTACAAAATCAAACCCGGCGATGATGTGCGCATCCTGCTTCCCGAACCACCCCGCGATACGGAAATTTATCCCGAAAATATTCCGCTGGATATTATTTACGAAGACGAACACCTGCTGATAGTGAACAAACCAGCCGGCATGGTGGTGCATCCGGGTTGCAACAACTACAGCGGCACTTTGGTCAATGCCCTGGCTTACCACGCCGGAACGCTTCCACAAAAAGATACTTCACACCGTCCGGGACTGGTGCACCGCATAGACAAAGACACCAGTGGCCTGCTGGTGGTTGGTAAAAATGAATTTGCCCTCAGTCACTTGGCCAATCAGTTTTTTCACCATACCATTCACCGTCGCTACCTGGCACTGGTCTGGGGCGAATTTGAACAGCCGGAAGGCACCATCCGCGGCTACATGGCACGCGACCCGGCAGACCGCAGGCGCAGCAAGCATTTCGAAAATGAGGAAGATGGCAAAATTGCCATCACCCATTACCGCACCCTGGAAAACTTCTACTTTTCTTCTTTAATTGAGTGCAGACTGGAAACGGGCAGAACCCACCAAATCCGCGCCCATGTTACTTCACAGGGGCATCCTATTTTTAGCGATGAAATGTATGGAGGCAGGCAAATCCGAAAAGGCTCTGCATTGCCCAAATTCAAGCAGTTTATTGAAAATACTTTTGAAATGATGCCTCGTCAGGCCCTGCATGCGGCAGAACTGGGGTTCATTCATCCCGTTACCGGAAAGGGAATGCACTTCACCGCCCCGCTGCCGCAGGATTTTAGCAGTGTTTTAGATAAAATCAGGCGTTACCTGGCTTAACCAAGGGAATTTAGCCAATTGGCCAGTTCGCTTTGTGTAGACAGCGTCTTGTCTTTGGCATACCAGCCGTGCAGCAACTCGGCTTGCTGTTCAAAAGGCATTCCCTCTTTCAGCCAGCCCATGCGCAGTTCCTGCAAAGCCACAGGCCGTGGGCCCCACTTTTCCCCGATTACATTGCTATCTGCATCCAATGCAATAAACACGGGAATGCTGCGGCCACCATTGGTGAGGAACATATCAATAAGTGCAGTATCGGTATCGCGAAGCACATAGCGGGTTTCCAGTCCCAGCGCCTGAAACATTAGTTCGGCAGGCGGACAAACCTGTGCCGCATCGCCACACCAGCCTTCGGCAATCACCAGTATTTTCAAACCATCCGGCAGGTTTTTTAATGAGGCAAGAATCTCGGTATCAAGCTCGGTGCGGGTTTCCAGCCTGCGCATGCGCGCCTGGTTCAGTTTGGCATATTCCAATATTGCCGGGCTGTTATCCGCCGCGGTGGTTTTGCCTTCCAGCAACAAATCGTCGATCTGTTTGCGGTAGGATGCCCAAGTCACACCGGCATCCCAGTGGTTCTGTAAATTTTGCATTTACGTTTACTCGTAAGACAACTCTATTTCGCCACTGCGTGGAACTGCCTGGCAGGTAAGTACATAACCTTTGGCAATTTCATCATCGGTCAAACCTTCGCGCTCCAGCATGTGCAGTTCGCCTTTGGTAACCTTGGCCCTGCAAGTGGTGCAAACACCCACGGTGCAGCTATAGGGCGGATCAATGCCATTTTTCATGCAGGCCTTGAGGATGGTGGTATTCTCATCGCAGGTAATTTGTTGCGATTTTCCGTAAACATGCACCGTAACATTAGCGGTTCCTGCAAATGCAGCCGCTGCTGTCACCGGCTCCGGCTTGGGTTCTGATGAGGTTGGGGCTGAGAAATATTCGGTGTATACATTGCCTGTAGCCACACCGGCTTTTGACAGACCCTTTTTCACCACATCCATCATCGGTCCTGGACCGCAGATATAGTATTGATTGTCGGCATAAGAACCGCCAATTTTGGATTGCAGCACATTTACCACCTTGTCTTCGGTGAGGTGGCCTTTCATACCAAACCAGGTCAACGGTGCCTGATCGTAGCTGTGAATGACCTTAAAACGGCCGGAATATTGCTTTTCCATGTCGGCCAGTGTCTGCTTGAAAATAACACTGTCGGGGTTGCGGTTGGCATATACCAGCGTTACCTTGCTGTGAGCCTCATGCATGAGCACAGCCTTAGAAATGCCCATCATGGGTGTTATTCCGCTGCCACCGGCAAAAAGCACGTAGTGTGTGCTGCGACCCGCATCAGGAATAACGGTAAACTTACCCATAGGAGCCATCACCTGCAGTACATCGCCTTCATTTACGGAGCTGTTCATATAGCCACTCATGCGGCCCTGGTCCACACGCTTGATGGTAACGGCAGGATTGGCATCAGCAGGTGCATAGGTGCAAAGCGAGTAGCTTCTGCGCACTTTTTCGCCGTTGATATCGGCCTCAAAGGTGAGGTACTGTCCGGCAGTGTATGAAAATGTTTCGGTGAGCGAAACGGGAATATCCAGGTGAAGTATTACCGCATCGGCGGTTTCTCTTACTACTTTGTGTACGGCTATGCCGTGAAATCCTTCTGACATTGGGTGCAAAAATAAGGCAAATTTTTAGTTGACAGTTTATAGTGGATAGTGTACAGTTTGTGCACGATTATCCTCAAGAGTAACAGTTTTTTGGTTTATTTGTTTAATGGTTTTATTGGGATTAGATTTGTTTTAGATGTTTTTTTAATGAAAAAATGAAGGAATTTGGAAATGAAGGAGTTATCAAGTATTGGCAGATGGGCTATCCGATTAGAATAAATCTCTATTTCATCATTGCGTTAATATTAGTTTACAGTAAAGTATTTACTGTAAACAAAAGCACCAATTAGCGCAGTATGTTTTATATCAAGTTAAGGCCCACCACCCGATCCCGGCGGGTTCACATCTCTGTAACCCGGCGCATCAGCGCCGGGTGGGCGACAAAGGAGCCCCCGACCGCGGAGGGGTCGCATAAAAGCAATGAATTGGCTGATTTTGTGGGATAAATGGATAAAAACCATACTTTCAACATGATGTCCACTTCCGTTTATCTCCATATTTGCTAAACGTATATTTATATTTCAATTGGTACTTTCTATCATTTTCCTAAATTGCTTTTTAGCACTCCTTTTGCTTGCATACAATTGGAGGATTAACCGCAATTCTGTATTTCTGAGTCTGCTCATATTGTTTTATTCTACCTATGTTATTACCTATTACACCACCATAGTGCAGCAGTCGAGGTTTTGGATTGCCATAACCTATGCCAATCCGTCGCCACTATGGTATCTCACCGGCCCCTGTTTGTATTTTTATGTGCGCAGCAACCTGGAAGACCAAATTCGCTTTCGCAAATCAGATATCCTGCATTTAATACCCTTTTTGATATGCTTGATTGGAATGGTTCCCTATCTCATCACATCATTTGATTTTAAATTATCGGTGGCTGATGACATTATCCGGGATATAAACAGCCCACGAGATCATTCGCCCAACTGGATTATTCCATTTCAGACCGGCTTGATTTTAAGACCTTCAGTGATGATAGTGTATTGTGTGCTGAGTATATTTTCAGTACTGCGTTTCCCTGATGTAAAAGAAAGATTCCGTGCAATTCCCGAGAACCAGTGGCGTTTTTCCCGCAACTGGATGTTATTGCTTTCCGTAGTATTTATATTGGCCAGTATTTCATCTCTGTTAATATCTATTCAATACAATGTAACCGAAAAGATAACGGTAAGACAGATGAACGCCGGTGCGATTTCGCTGATACTTTCCATTTCGCTGCTTATGACGCCTGTTTTGTTGATTGTGTTTCCTCAGATATTATATGGTCTGCCCAGGAATATAAATTTGCTAAACAGAAGAACAGAAGATAAGCAAATTGCAATGGCACCTGATGTTTTTTCTGAGCAGAACATAGCTGCCCGGTATGCTGCCGGACAAGCACCCGATGAGGATCCATTTATTGAACTCAGCCATCGCATGCTGAAAACCATGGAGGAACAAAAACCCTATCTGAATCCCGAGTTTTCCCTCTATGATCTTGCAGACTTGCTGGATGTTCCCAAACACCACCTGTATTATTGTTTTCAAAACATACTGCACACGAAGTTTACCCGCTTGCGGACTGCCTACAGAATTGAGTATTCAAAGCAATTGCTTGCAAATACAGATTTACGGAAAATCACCCTTGATGCTGTTGGTCAACAATCCGGTTTTGCATCCAATTCCGGCTTTTACAATACCTTTAAGGCAGAAGTAGGTTGTTCTCCGGGAGCATACGCTGAAAAGCACAACAGCACAGCAAAGGGTCTGTTTTAAGCCAATTCCTGTAATTCTAAAATCGTAAAAATTAGAATTCTAAAAACGTAATTCCGCATTTCAGTAATGGATGGGTGGTTGTTTTGTCATACCATCTATGTTTCTACTTCCTACTTGTCGTTTGGTATTTGCTTTTGTTGCTGCTTTTTCAGCATTAACGGCTTCTGCTCAGCTTTATATCGGTGCTGATGCAAATTCCCTGTTTATCAAATCGGGGGAATCTTTCAGTTATGAGGGACTAACACTCACCCCATCGGCGGATTTTACGCTCACCAATACCACGTTATCGCGCACGGATGCCAAAACCATTTCTCCATCGCCAGGTGTAGACTATATAGCCCGATACTTCAGCTTTAGCAATACCACTCCGGCATTCTCCGGCACCATCAGGTTTTCGTATGCCGGTGCAACACTTACGCCACTTAATGCCGGTGGTCTGGAACTGAACATCCGGGCCAACGGCACGCAATGGGCAAATGTAAACGGCACAGATGTGTCGGGCAGCTACGTAGAGGCTTTGGGGGTCACCACAAAAACCCTAAACACACTCACACTGGGCTCCAACATTACCCCATTGCCGGTAACCTGGCTGGCGTTTACAGCGGTAAAAAAAGACAATACCGCTTTGCTCACCTGGATAACAGCATCAGAAACCAACACTCTGGACTTTCAGGTGCAGCATAGCACAGGCAATGCATGGGAAGTGCTGGGAACGGTAAAAGCCGCAGGCAATGCTACCACCGCCACAAAATACAATTTTGTGCATTCATCACCTTCAGCGGGCTGGAATTTTTACCGCCTATTGCAGCGCGATAAAGACGGAAAAGAGAATCCAAGCCCCATTGCCTCTGTGCTGATGGATGAAAACAGATTGCAGACAATGGTATATCCCAATCCCATCCAAAACGGGCAACTAAACCTCACGCTGGCGGAAACCGCGCAGGTAACGCTGTACGATGCCGCAGGTAGAAAAGTGTTGGTGCAGAGCCTCAAAGAAGGTTCGCACACCGTGAATGCAGGTGGCCTGCAAGGTGGATTATACCATCTCAATGTGGGTACAAAAGTAATTCCCATTATCATTCCATAAAAAACATAGAAATAAACCAATGAAAACAAATATACTTTCTCAGCTTTTAGTAATGGCAGCCTTTGCTTCTGCCGCCACCTCCCAGGCCCAGGTAGGCATAGGCACCAACAGCCCCAGTGCATCGGCGCAGCTGGAGTTGTCGAGTGCCAGCAAAGGATTTTTACCACCAAGAGTAACACTAACCGGAACGGCAGACGTAACAACGATTGCTAGCCCCGCAACCGGACTGATGGTCTATAATACGGCCACGGCAGGAACAGCACCAGCCAATGTTACGCCCGGCATTTATTATTACGATGGTGCAAAATGGCAGCGCGTCATCAACCAGCAGCCGGATGCGACGGTGGAGTTTAATACAGCCAATCCCAATTCCGGCAGCCCGACATTTACCCCTAACACCCCTGCAAGTAAAGATTATGTGTATGTGAGTTCGGTTGACAATTCCCAGTGGACATACAACGGTTCAGCCTATGTGACTTACACGCCACCCGCCAGTACGCCCTGGATGCGATCCGGTGGAACCATCGATGCAGGGAGCAATAAAGCAGACCCAATATACCGCACAGGCAGCGTAGGGATTGGTTCCACCACTACACCCAATTCAAGCGCATTGTTGGATGTAAATAGCACAACCAAAGGATTTTTACCACCGCGTATGACAACTGCACAGCGTAATGCAATTGGAAGCCCAGCAGACGGTTTGGTAATCTTTAATACCAGTACTGATGGTTTAGAAATTAAAACCTCTTCTGCTTGGGCCAAGCTTGTTGTTGCTGATCCTGTCACGTATGTTTCAAGTGGAGGCAGGGGACCGGGTTATTACGTTGATATAGGTAATATTAGAATCCAGTGGGGAGAGATTAGTAACACAAATACGACGAGAACTTTAACCTTTCCTGTTGATTTTGCGGATGCAAATTATGGTATTAATTTTCAGTATATTGGAAGTGCTGCAGCCGCAAACGCAGTAAATATGCATACAATGACACAAAGCGGATTGACAATAGTGAGTGATGCTTGGTACGTAAGATGGGTGGCGATAGGCAAAAAATAAAATGTACCGTATCACTTGTCAAACTGCCACGGCAGGAACAGCACCAGCCAATGTTACGCCCGGCATTTATTATTACGATGGTGTAAAATGGCAGCGCGTCATCAACCAGCAGCCGGATGCGACGGTGGAGTTTAATACAGCCAATCCCAATTCCGGCAGCCCGACATTTACCCCTAACACCCCTGCAAGTAAAGATTATGTGTATGTGAGTTCGGTTGACAATTCCCAGTGGACATACAACGGTTCAGCCTATGTGACTTACACGCCTCCCGCCAGTACGCCCTGGATGCGATCCGGTGGAACCATCGATGCAGGGAGCAATAAAGCAGACCCAATATACCGCACAGGGAAGGTGGGCATAGGCCCAACAACTCCGAATGCGAAACTTGATATCAGAACAAACCCGACCAGTACCACTGATCCCGGAGACGGTTATTTAGGCATTGGCACAACCTCTACTGCTGCCAATACTGCCGGCGCCGGGGCATTACGTTATAACATCAGTACCGGTGGAGTTTTGGAATACAGCAATGGTAGCATCTGGCAAGCTTTAGCAGCCACAAAGAAAGTTGCTGTTTATACTGAGGTTCACACAAATGCCGGTAGTACAGGCACGTACGCCGTGGGCTCAGCTTTGAATGATTTTGGCACGTCCACAGCCGACAATGTTAAAGCGGTATATGGTAGTTCGTATGGATTTTTTGATGGATCTGGAACAGGCTCGAGTAGTGATAGATGGGTTGCACCATTCACGGGGAAATTTAGAGTTACCACCAATGTTTATTTTAACCATAATGCTTCCTACGGCAATCCTCGGCTTTATGCTTATTTGAACGATGCTACCATTTGCAACATACTATCTGTTAATACGGGTGGACAGGATCTTGCTACTTGTACTTCTGCCATCATCAGCATGAACCAGGGTGATTATATAAATTGGAAATTTCAAAACGCTTCGCAAATATGGCGTGGGTTATATCACACATTTTTTAGGATAGAATCGGTAGAATAAGGCTTAAGCTAACTCGATTTTCTCAATGGATGCTTTTCAATGGGAGGGTATTTGCATTACACCTAATTAAAAAATCCCGCACAATGTGCGGGATTTTTTAATCGTGCCCAAGACTGGATTACTTTCAGTGATCCATTACGTCTTACGAGGGGGCTTACTAACAAAAAAGTCCTGGCTCGCTTCGCTCACCACGGTATTTTTTCTGTCCGCTCCCCGAAGCAAGCTTCGGTCGCGGCCATAAAAAAATCCCGCACTTCGTGCAGGACTTTTTTATTCGTGCCCAAGACTGGATTCGAACCAGCACGCCGTTTCCAGCGCTACCACCTCAAGGTAGTGCGTCTACCAATTTCGCCACCTGGGCAAATGAAAGAAATTAGTGCCCAGAACAGGACTCGAACCTGCACACCTTGCGGCGCCGCCACCTGAAGACGGTGCGTCTACCAATTTCGCCATCTGGGCAATAACAGCCATTTTTCTTGGCCAATAATTTCTTTCAATCGTTTTTAGAACGGGGGTGCAAATATAGTCAATTTTGCTGAAATTTCAAAGAGAAATCGGAGGTCTAAATCCCCTTTCCCGGCCTCAGCCATTTCCATATCCCAAACCCAATAACAGGTAAAATGGACCCTGCCAAAAACCCTACCTGCTCCATGCGCACATTTTCAGGAATGTGAAACAATAGCGCCACCAGCGCACCCGTTACAGCACCTCCCAAATGCCCTTCATGCGAAATGCCAGCCTCACCGGCCCTTGGCAGCTGCGATAAAATCATGGAAATCCAACATATAATAATGGCAAACAACCATCCCGGAATAAAAACCGGTATGAAAAACAAGGCAAGCCGGGCATCGGGCAGCATCCATACAAACGCAAACACCACCCCGAACAAGCCCCCCGAAGCACCAAGGGCACTGTAATTGAGGTTGTTGCGGTGCGTAACCATGGTAAATAAGTTTCCACCCACAATGGCCGCAAGGTAAATCACCGCAAAACCCAGTCTGCCGTATAGCATTTCTACTGTAGGACCAAAGTAATACAGCGTCATCATGTTGAACAGCAAATGAAAAAAACTGTGGTGTGCAAAACCTGAGGCAATCAACCGGTCGTATTCACGGTCGTGTGCCACCGAGCGGTACACGAAAATCATCCGCTCCAGCAGGCTGTGATTGCTTTGCAGCATCAGCCATAAAATCACGTTGGCCGCAATAATAGCCAGCGTAAGGCCGGGTTGCAGCCCAAGAAAACTCATTGTTTTACCACTCTCCCTTTGCCCAATTCTTTTTTGCCCAGTTTCACCTGCGGATCGCGGTAGTAAACAATATTGCCGATTCCATATACGGTGGCTTCCAGTATTTTTTTGGGATTTACCTTCACATCACGGGCAGCATAGTGATAAATATAGGCATCGTCAGATCTGAGGTTGCTTGCATCAAAGCTGCTGCCGTTTTCACAGCCCCAGGCAAAGATGGTGCCCTGACCTTCCAAAACCACATGTCCCGCGTTTACACCATTTCCGTATAGATTTCCGCAGTGCAGCAGCAGTTTCTGATTCTCCACACTGTTCATTAGCACATCTACCTGGTCAGTATAGATGGTATCCAAGAAGGTTACGGAAGCGGCTCCCTGAATGTCCAGTGCGTTTATTTTATGGATATTAAGTGTGCAAACCGGCTGAACTTTGAAACTACGCACCCAGTTGAAGTTGTTTTTATCTTCAATCACACAGTAATCATCCTTCCATTCCACCTTAACTTTGTCCAGCAGATTGCTGCCGTAATGAATATGAATCTGCTCGGGTTTTGCGGTATCGGAAGTAATAAACACCTTGAATTTTTGCCCCACCCTCAATTTCAGACAAGGCCTGTCAAAAAGCCTGGTGGTGCTGTCTTCGCTGCCGTACGATTTCAGGTAATCGGGCTTTTTTTGGCAGTTTGTCAAACCCAGAAAAGAAATAAAAATGGTAAGAATGATAAAGCGGCCCAACTTTTGAAGTTTATTTTGCATGACAAATTTCCGAAAGGTGAAGCACATTTTAGCCAATCTGTTAAAATTAATTATTCTGATACTGTCTTTATTGCCCATGGCAACGTTCGCTCAGGATGATGATGAGTCTCTCGGCGAGTTGGCTCAGATACAACAAGCCATTCGCAAAAAAGAATTTCTTAAGGCAGAACATATCTGTCTGCGCATACTTGCGCAACACCCCACCGACAATGATATCAAGCATCTGATGTCGCATGCACTTATTTTTCAGTCGCGGTTTTCCGAGGCAGACAGCTTACTACGGAAGGTACTGGAATCCGACACCAACCTGCCCGGAACCTATTGGTACATGGGCCTCAGTGCTGAAAGGCAGGGCAAAGACCTAAAAGCGGTGGGTTTGTTTAAAAAATATGTGGTCAAAACCGCCAATCCCCTCAATGTGAATGTGAGTGCATGGCTGCATGCGGCCTCCGGTTATCGCAGAATGATGCGCAAGGAAGGCATCAATACTGCCCAGTTTGATGAAATGCTTTATCTTTATGATCAGTACCTGGAAGCCATGCCTACAGAAGTGTATGCCGATAGCGTGAGAGACTTCATTGAGCGGGTTAAACCCAAAAAGCCCATGCCCGGGCAGAAACTCATCTGGGATGAAAAAGGGTAATAACCCAGGGAAATTGTACCTTTGCAACGATGCAGCCGCTGAATAAAAACAAAATCATCAACGACCCGGTGTATGGTTTTATGACCGTGCCCTCGGCGCTGATGCACGATGTGATTCAGCATCCGTATTTTCAGCGGTTACGCCGCATACGGCAGCTGGGGCTCAGCGAAGTGGTATATCCCGGTGCTACCCACACCCGTTTTCACCATGCCCTCGGCGCACTAAATCTAATGGTGCGTGCCATTGAAACGCTGCGCACAAAAGGAGTGCAGATCACCGATGAAGAAGCTGAAGCCGCCTGGCTGGGCATTCTGTTGCACGATGTAGGCCACGGACCTTACAGCCACACCCTGGAGCACACCCTGATTGAAGGCGTTAGCCATGAATATATATCCACACTCATCATGCACCGGCTCAATAATGAGTTTGGCGGCAAACTGGAGCTGGCCATCCGCATTTTCAAGGGAGACTATCCGCAAAAACCATTTTTGTCGCAGCTTATTTCAGGTCAGTTGGATATGGACCGACTGGATTACCTGCAGCGCGACAGTTTCTACACAGGTGTAAGCGAAGGTGTGGTGGGCGGAGACCGCCTCATCAATATGCTCAATGTGAAAGACGGCAACCTGGTGGTGGAAGAGAAAGGCATTTACTCGGTAGAAAAGTTCATTGTAGCCAGGCGCCTGATGTACTGGCAGGTTTACCTGCACAAAACCGCAGTTGCCGCCGATGAATTGTTAATTGCAATCCTACAGCGGGCCCGACATGTGGCGTCGAATATAGCATCACTGGGCAGTTATCACCCCCTCATTCATTTTCTGGGTAAAACTATTTCGGCCGAAAAATTTGATGAAGAATCGCTGGATCTGTTTGTGCTGCTGGATGACCATGATATCATGACGGCTGTGAAAGCATGGCAGTTTCACGAAGACAGGGTTTTATCAACCCTCTCCGAGGCAATGCTTAACCGCAATTTGCCCAAAATTGTTATCCAGGATAAACCCATTTCTCAGGAACTGAGGGCTGAATGCATGGCCAAAACACAGCAGCGGTTTGGTTTTATGTCGGACAGCGACGCAACTTACTTTGTGCGTTCAGGATTGCTAGAAAATCTGGCCTACAAACCCCGCAAAGGCGGTATTCATATCCTCAAAAAAGACGGTACTGTATGCGATGCTGCCGAGGCATCCGACAACCACAACCTGCATTCCCTCAGCGAGGCGGTTACCAAACATTTCATCACATTTTGGCCCTGATGCAAAAGGTCGCTCCCAAAAAGCAGCTGGGTCAGCATTTTCTCACCGATCCGGCCATTGCGTTAAAAATTGCAACATCCATACCTCCGGGCAACTGGGAAAGGGTAGTAGAAGTAGGGCCCGGCATGGGCATTCTCACAAAACCCTTGTTGGAATCACATCAAGAAAAACTGTTTTGTGTGGAAATTGATGCAGAAAGCGTGCAATGGCTGCATCAGCAGGCCTGGGCCAAAGAACTGAATGTAATACACGGCGATTTTCTGGTCATTTCGGAAAATGAGTTATTCGGCGAGGGGGAAGTGGCTGTTATTGGCAATTATCCCTACAATATATCCACCCAGATTGCTTTTCGGGTTTTGGAAGCTAAAAATCCGGTGCAGTTTTTTGGTGGAATGTTTCAGCGTGAGGTGGCGCGGCGTTTTTGTGCCGAGCATGGTAACAAAGAATACGGTGTAACCAGTGTATTGCTACAGGCATTCTATGATTGTAAATATTTATTTACCGTAAACGAAGGCAGTTTCAATCCTCCACCGTCTGTAAAAAGCGGTGTAATGGCCTGTATGCGAAAGGAGCAGCCCCCGGCCTGCACTTATAAAAGTCTGGCACTGGTGGTGAAAACAGCTTTTAACCAGCGTCGAAAAACCTTGTCTAATGCGTTGAAACCGCTAACATCCTCAAAGCCCGGGTTTGTATTGCCCGAAGAACTGAAAGGGAAACGGGCAGAGCAACTGTCAGTAGAGACATTTATCATGCTGGCCGCACAGTGGGATTCCCTGAGCATATAATTTCGGCAGTATTTTTGCCGTTGTAATAAAAAGAACCTGGATGCATCTCCTATTTGCCATATTCATTTTTCTGTTTGTTATGCGTGTATCGGCACAGGATGTAGTACCTGACAGGCAGGTTTGGGATTTTGGGGATGTAATGTTCTGGAAAAACGATACGGCGCGTTTTAAAATCAGGAATGCCACTGAAAAAGATTTTGTGTTTTTGCCCACATATTACAAGGAGGAAGTTGCCATTTTTTTCAATACCCGCCTGGTAGAGCCCGGAAAAACGGTTGAGGTATATATGGTCTATTACACAACCCGCCAGGGTAAATTTCAGCTGGATGTGCCTTTGTATATCAGCAGCCGGGCCGAGCCCCTGATATTTAAGCTGAAAGGGAATATCAAAGGATTTGATCCGTCGGCACAGTTGCGATGTCCTGTCGTAAATCCGGCTAATGCTGATGAAAACAAACAGGAAAAGTTGGTGCAGGTGGAAATCCGCAACCGCAATACGGATGAACGAATTAAACCAGATGAGTTTTCAGTGAAAGAGAGCAATGGTAAACGGGTTCGGCTCGAACCATACGCCGAAGGATTTCGCATGGCTGTTATTCCCGGAAATTACCGTGTTTCATGCACCAAATCGGGTTTTGAGGACTATCTCGCCCTCATTACGCTGGAGCCTTACCAAAGTAAATTTATCATTTATATGGATCCAAAACCACTCGAAGTGCCGGTTGTGTCAGGCAACGATGCCACCGGTGGGAGGGATGAAGCTTCTTCAGGGCTATCCCTCATGGATACCTCAGAGCTGGAGGAGCATTTGCATCCCGATGATGGTTTGCTGGAAAGTGATTTGTATAAAATCAACAACCTGGTATTTATCGTGGATGCCAGTATGAGTATGAAGCGCGACGGGAAAATGGAGACATTAAAATCCACCATGGCCATTTTGGTTTCCGCCCTGCGTAATGATGACCGCCTTGGTGTAATTGGCTTTAGCAGTGAGGCCAAGGTAATACATCCGCATGGTCCGGTCGAGAATAAAGACAGTATTTACAGTCGTATCAACCGGTTGAAAACAGAAGGCGGCACCAATGGCGGCGCGGCACTTAAGCTGGCCTATGAACAGGCAAGACAGCACTTTCAGGCGAATGGAAACAACCAGATAGTCATTGTCACCGACGGGGTGTTTACCACAGGTGGTATGGGTCGCAAAGCCATGGAAAAAATGATTTCTGACGGTAGCAAGGAAGGAATACATCTGAGTACTATCATGGTAGGCCAAAATCCAACAGCCTTGGAATTGCTCAAGCACCTGAGTGCACATGGTGGGGGAAACAATATCCACATTTTGCCTGAGGCGAATAGCCAAAGCATGCTGCTTGAGATGGTCAAAACCCAAAGCAGACGGTAATCATCTGACTGTATTTCAAAACGTTAATAAACTTTCTTAAATTTTCTCATTTTTTGCTTAAATCAAGCCGATGATTCTTAAATTTGCGCCACGAAATTCATAATTGGTATAAATGAAAAATAACCATTTGTCCGGCATCGCTGCCACTTCCATCAAGAAGGTCTTTTCAGCGATGGTGTTACTGGCCCTGCCATTTTTTGCAATAGCCCAATCGGCTTCCGATGTAATTCAGCCGCCCAAAGAGTTTAGTTTGGCTAACTGGGACTGGGAATTTATCAGCTACTGTGTGCTGTGTGTGTTGCTAATCCTGATTGTTGCTCGCGCATTTGATATTGGCTCACTCACAGAAAAAATCACCGGCAAGAAAGTTGTCAACTGGAACTCAACCAACCGCTGGGTTGCCATCATCTTTTTGGTTGCTTCTGTGGCGGGTATTTGGTACGAAATGATTTACCATGGTAAATATGTAATGATTGGGGATTCTTATTCCGAGCATGGCGAAACCATTGACAGCATGTTTAACTGGACGTTCGGTTTTACATTCGTGGTGTTTGCCATTACCGAGGGATTGTTGTTTTATTTCATGTTCAAATATCGCTACCGCGATGGTCAGAAGGCCCTTTACTATTTTCACAACAATAAACTGGAATTGGCTTGGACAATTGTTCCTGCCATCGTGCTTACCTTTTTGGTTTTGCGCGGTTTTAATACCTGGTCGAAAATCACATCTGAAAAACCTAAGGATGCCCAGGAAATTGAAGTATTTGCCTATCAATTTGGTTGGAAAGCCCGCTATGCCGGTGCCGACAATCAGTTTGGTCAAAGCCACTTTACTTTCATCAGTGGTAAGAATCCATTGGGTTTGGCCGTGCAGGAACATGTTGATTCCCTGATCTCTGACCTGAAAAAAGATACAGCCCTGCTCAATATGCAGATTGCATCCGCTGATGATTCTGCCAAAGCATGGAAAGCTGACTTCGTTAAATTCAACACCGGAAGCAATGCTACTGCCTATCCTGCTGTTTTCAAAGATTTGAAAACCAAAATGGAGGATGCTGAATCAGGTTCTTATGTTCGTCAACTGAAAAAAGACCTGCGTCGCAAAAACACTACTATAACGCGCATCAATACTCTCCGTAAAAATGATAAGGTATTTAACAATACCGGAAATGATGACAAAATCACAACTGAAATTGTGCTTGTGAAAGGCAAATCTTATACATTCAATTTCCGTGCCCGCGACGTTATTCATTCAGCCTGGTTCCCTGATTTCCGCGGCCAGATGAACGTGGTTCCCGGCATGGCTACCTGGTTCTCTTTCGTGCCCAACAAAACCACTGAAGAAGCCCGAGCAGAGAAAAATAACAAAGACTTTGAATTTTACCTGTACTGCAATAAAATTTGTGGAGGAGCCCATTACAACATGAAAATTAAAATTACTGTTGTGGGTTCTGAGGCAGAATACAACACTTGGCTGGCAACCCAGATACCCTTTGTGGCACCTCCTGCAGCCCCGGCTCCTAACGAGGAAGGCACTGATAAAAAAGATTCAGGCATCGTAAAACCAAATACCGTTACCATCCGTTAAAATAGAAAAGAAATAGATTATGAGCACCGCTGCTTTACATACAGACCATCACGATCACGGCCACGACCATCACGAGCACAAGGAAAGCTTTATCAGCAAGTATGTGTTCTCCATGGATCACAAAATGATTTCCAAGCAGTTCCTGATTACAGGGATTACTATGGGCATTGTAGGACTGGTAATGTCTCTTTTGTTCCGCATGCAATTGGCATGGCCCGATGAGAAATTCGGTATCTTGGAAATGTTGTTGGGTAAATGGGCTCAGGATGGCAAGCTGGATCCCAATTTCTACATGGGTCTTGTTACCATTCACGGTACCATCATGGTATTTTACGTGCTCACCGCCGGTCTTAGCGGCACATTTTCCAATCTGTTAATTCCATTACAGGTTGGTGCCCGCGACATGGCATCGCCATTCCTGAATATGCTCAGCTACTGGTTTTTCTTCATGTCATCAGTAGTATTGCTCATTTCAGTGGGCGTTGAGACTGGTCCTGCATCGTCCGGTTGGACCGTTTATCCACCGCTAAGCGCCATGGAAAAAGCCATGCCCGGATCAGGTCTGGGTATGACCTTGTGGTTGGTTGCCATTATTTTATTTATCGTTTCAGCCCTATTGGGTGGTATTAACTATATCAGCACTGTGCTAAACATGCGTACCAAAGGCATGAGCATGAACCGCATGCCTTTAACCATCTGGGCATTCTTCTTTACGGCTGTGCTGGGTTTGCTTTCATTCCCCGTTTTGCTGGGTGCCGGCTTGTTCCTTATTTTCGACAGAAGCTTTGGAACTTCCTTCTACCTTTCAGATATCTATTTGGAGGGGGTAGGTGCCATGGAAAACATCGGTGGTAGCCCTGTACTCTATCAGCATTTGTTCTGGTTCCTGGGTCACCCCGAAGTATACATCATTCTGATGCCTGCATTGGGTATTACCTCTGAAGTAATTTCAACCAACGCACGTAAGCCCATTTTCGGCTACACAGCCATGGTTATATCGCTTATGGGTATTTCTTTCCTCTCGTTCATCGTTTGGGGTCACCACATGTTTATCACCGGTATGAATCCGTTCCTGGGCAGTGTTTTCATGATTCTTACCCTAATTATTGCGGTTCCATCGGCGGTCAAAGTCTTTAACTATCTAACAACCCTATGGAAAGGCAACCTGCGTTTTACGCCTGCCATGCTGTTCTCTATTGGTCTGGTTTCGTTCTTTATTTCAGGTGGTCTAACGGGTATTTACCTGGGTAATGCCGCACTGGATATCCAAATGCACGACAGCTACTTCGTGGTAGCCCACTTCCACCTGGTGATGGGATCGTCCGCTATCTTTGGAATGTTTGCGGGTATTTACCACTGGTTCCCCCGCATGTATGGCCGTATGCTGAACAATACGCTGGGTCAGTTCCACTTCTGGATTACTTTCATTACCGCATACCTGGTGTTCTTCCCTATGCACTTTATGGGCTTGGCCGGTGTACCCCGCCGTTACTATATGTTCACCTTGGTGAAAGAATTTGATGTGTGGATGGATGTAAACAAGATGATGACCATTGCTGCCATTGTTGGCGGTGCTGCTCAGTTGTTGTTCCTCTGGAACTTCTTTTACAGCATCTTCCGCGGTAAGAAATCTGAACAAAATCCATGGCAGAGCAACTCGCTCGAGTGGAGCTCCCCTATAAAGCACCTTCACGGAAACTGGCCCGGTGCAATTCCTGAGGTTTACCGTGGACCCTACGAGTATAGCCGCCCTGACCGTGAGGATGACTATTTCCCTCAGTATGTTCCCGATGAGTCAGATACTGCTGGAACCGGTGGTGATGGCCACGGTTCTGCACCCAAGCGCAAATCAACCAAGAAAGAAGAAGTTGCGGAAAACGTATTGTTTGCCGCCATCAAACGCGTGTTTGGCTGGAGTTGATAGGTCCTTGTCTGCACTGCAAGGTATATTCCCCAATATTTTTTTCAGACGAACAGGTATTCTCGCCTGTTCGTCTGTTTTTTTATTGTTCTTGCTCGGAGGACTGGTTCGCGTAACAGGCAGTGGCATGGGCTGCCCCGATTGGCCCAAATGTTTTGGATTACTGGCGCCACCTACCTGTGATTGTCAGTTGCCACCCAACTACATGCAAATGTTTTTGGAAAAGCGAATTCAAAAGGTGAACAAGTTTGCTACGATGCTTGAAAAGCTTGGATGGACAGAAAAAGCTGCTGAAATCAGAAATAATAAGGCTATTTTCACACCCGAACCATTCAATGCGGCCAAAGCCTGGATAGAATACGTCAATCGCCTGTTTGGAGTGCTTGCCGGACTGTTTGCCCTGTTTTTCTGGCTGTTTTCGTTCCGATTTCTTAATTCTGTAAGAAAGGTTTTTGTATATGCTACACTGGGGTTTATTGCGCTATTGCTGAACGCCTGGCTGGGAAGCATTGTGGTGGCCACCAACCTGCTACCCGGTATCGTTTCCGTGCATTTTATGCTTTCTTTTTCCAGTATTTACTTTTTTATGCTGGCATTGAATAATCAATCAGGATTTTTGTTTGCAAAAGGTGAGACAAAGCAGAATACGCAATGGACAATATTGTTATTATTTTCCCTGTTTATTGTCTTTTTGGGAACACTTGCCCGCGAAAATGTTGAGCAGCTGAGCATTTCCGGTACACTGTCCAAAGATGGCATACTAAACTGGTCAGCCATGGGTGCCTCTTTTGCTGTGCATCGTTATATGCCTGTTTTGTTCATGGTATATGCTTTTTGGTTGTGGAAATCGGGTAAAAAAAGTGCACCCATTCAGGCACGTGCTTTTGGTATTGCAGGTATGCTTGCGTTTTGTCAGATTACACTGGGCGCCATCAATATCAATTATGTCTTACCACCGGTAACCCAGGTGCTTCATATCGTTTTGGGTGCCAGCCAGCCTATTTTGATTTTTTATTGGAGAATTGCCAAACACAATGCGGTTTAAAATTGTTAAAGTAAAGCCCTGTGAATAGTATAGTTAAAGCATATTTTGATCTGGTAAAATTCCGCCTCACATCAACGGTGGTGGCTACCTCAATTTTTGGGTATTTGCTGGGTTGTAAGTTTCATTCGGCAGATAACAGCCTGTCTGTTTTTAACTGGTTGGTATTTTCTGGGGTTTTACTGGGAGGGTTGCTGATTGTCTTTGGTTCAAACGGATTGAACCAGTTACTGGAAAAAACGCAGGACAGCCAAATGTCTCGTACCCAGACCCGTCCGATTGTGGAAGGCCGTCTCAGCGAATCTCAGGCCAGGGTGTTTTCATTGCTTTGTGGTATTGCAGGCGTGGTGGTTTTGCTTTTTACTGCACCATTGTTAACAGCCATTTTGGGTGGAATATCGCTGTTGCTATACGTGTTTGTTTATACGCCCTTGAAGGGCGTTACGCCCCTCGCGGTAATGATTGGTGCCATTCCGGGAGCTTTGCCGCCACTGATTGGCTATACAGCCGCTACAGGCGCTATTGATGAAGCCGGAGTCATCCTGTTTCTGGTGCAGTTTTTCTGGCAGTTTCCGCATTTTTGGGCTATTGCCTGGCTGCTGCACGATGATTATCAGAAGGCAGGCTACTGGTTGCTTCCCAGCAAAGGCGGACGCGATAAATACAGTGCCTTTCAAATATTGGTTTATACCCTAATTCTTATTGCCACCAGCGCCATGCCTGTTGTGTATGGGATGTGTGATACATGGGTACTTGCGGGCGTGCTGCCTGCCGGAATCCTATTTTTGTTTTATGCTGTAAAATTGCACAAAACCCTGGAAATATCCGATGCTCGGAAGCTCCTGTTTACATCATTTCTGCATACCCCCGTGGTATTTCTTTCCTATATTTTATTTTAAAAATCCATGAACACAAAAGTTGCTTCAAAAAGACCCAAAGAAAACTATCGGATAGAGCCTATGCGCTTTAATCTGGTACTGATGATCATTGCCAGCTGTATGCTGTTTGCTGCCTTCGTGAGTGCGTATATCGTGCACATGCCCGATGCGGCGGCAAAAAATACCTGGACAAAGTTTGATTTGCCTATACAATTTTTGTATTCGGCTATTGTGGCAGTAATCAGCAGTATTACCATTTTCCTGGCCAATCGCGCAGCTAAAAATGATGAATTGGCAGCCAATAAATTATACCTCATCACTACCTGGATTTTGGGTGTTTTGTTCTGTGTATTGCAGTATTTAGGCTGGAAAAACATGATTTCGATGGGGCTGATGCCGGTTAATGCAGACCCGGAAGACATTTCAGCCAGCTATGTATATGCAATTTCTTTGGTGCATTTACTGCATGTGCTGGGCGGAATTATACTTCTAACTGTCACATTAACAAAGGCTTTCAGGTTTCAGGTGCACAAAAAAGAACTTACCCTGATGAAGGTTACCCACACTTATTGGCATTTTGTTGGATTGTTGTGGATTTATTTGTATTTATTCCTTTATTTCGCAGGGTAATTTTGAACAATGGCGAATCATCAACAAGCGGCCTTTGAACAACAGCCCATGTGGGCCGGTGGAAGGTCTCCTTTCAATGTAAGTTACGGAAAGCTCATGATGTGGCTTTTCCTGCTTTCTGACGCATTTACTTTCTCCAGTCTGCTTGTGCAGTATGGGGCACAGCGCTTTAGCAACGTGCAAACGCCTATCGTAACCAAATGGCCCGATCCGGCATCAATCTTCAACCATTTTCCTTTCATGCACGGCCTGCATTTGCCGTTGCTGTTTGTGAGTGTAATGACATTCATTCTGATTATGTCTTCGGTAACCATGGTACTCGCTGTTGAGGCCGGTCACCGCAAGAGCAAGAAAGAAGTAGTTCGTTACATGATATACACCATCATCGGTGGTGCCATGTTCCTGGGGTGTCAGGCCTGGGAATGGTCAGTTTTCATTGGTGAAGGCGCTACCTTGTATGGCAATCAGTTTGGAATTACAGAAGCCGGGCATAAGGTGTTTGGTGCACTTAATTTTGGTGACCATTTTGAATGGGAACCTGAATACCGCACGGCTGGGCCAGTTCCTTTCGCAGCGTTATTCTTTATTGTAACAGGTTTCCATGGTTTTCACGTATTTAGTGGTGTTATCATAAACGTGGTTGTAACCATCATGGCTGCCAGGGGTGCATTTGATCGCCGCGGTCACTATGAAATGATTGAAAAAGCAGGTCTCTACTGGCACTTCGTAGATCTTGTATGGGTGTTTGTATTTACCTTCTTCTACCTCATCTGATTAATATTTAAATTACTATGGAATTCTATACCAAACCCGGCGAATACGATGCCATAAACTACATTCCCCCGGCCGAAAGTCACGGGACCAAAGAACTTTGGCGCACTTTCTGGATTTTGCTGGGAATTACCGTTCTTGACTTCATCATTTACTTTGTGATGCCCCACACCGGTTTCAGAAATTTCATCTTTATTTTCTTCGGAATCGTGAAAGCCTATTACATTGTAGGAGCTTTTATGCACATGAAGTACGAAAAAATTAACCTCGCCCTAATCATTCTGGTGCCCACGGTTTTTATCATAGGACTGGTAATGGGATTGTTGTATGAAGGCAATGCGCTCACATACGCCAAGTAATGGGTTTAAAAGATAAAAACGGTATTTTGAGGGTGGCCGCTGTTGCGGTCATCATTATTTTACCCATTCTGGGTATTTTCTATTTGGGAAAAGCAAAATGGGTCCACAAGCCATTGGATTATCTTGGCCAGACCGAAACACTGCCCGATGGAACCAGGCAATACCACACCATCACCGAAATTCAGCTCAAGGACCATACAGGCAAAACGGTTACCATGGCAGATTTTGATACCTGCATCGTGGTGGCTAATATCTTCTTCGCTTCATGCCCTGAGATTTGTCCGGAAATGAACAAACAGGTACAAACCGTAGCTGAAAAGTTCTACCGAAATAACAAAGTGCGCTTTCTTTCCATTTCTATCGATCCTGAATCTGACAGTGTGCCTGTTCTGAAAAATTACGCTGCCCGTTTCCGCGCTGATCGCCTGAACTGGCAGTTCTGCACCGGCTCTAAAAAGGAAATTTACGACTGGGTATTTAAAGATTTGCTGCTGGCTACCGAACAAAAAAGACGGGATTTTATTCATGATGACAAAGTGGTACTAATTGATAAGGGAAAACATGTTCGCGCCATACTTCCTACACGCGGTGATAAAAACAAAGACCGATTTGAAGCGTTTAAGAGAATAGAAGAAGATATTAATAATCTATTATATGAATACCGACAAAAAGAATTGGATAAGTGATAAGGCATTTTTCTGGCTGGTAACCGGTGTAAGCGTGGCTGTGCTGGCTGTAGTGGTTTTGCTCCGTTATCTGCCTGAAGATTACAGACCAAATTTGCATTTGGCCAAACACCTGCCCCTGTTGAATGCTGTGCTTAATTCCTGTGTGTCTGTGTGTCTGCTGTTGGGTTTCTACATGATTCGCTACCGTAAAAACAAAGGTCTGCACCAGTTCTTTATGTTGCTGGCTTTTATCATTTCATCCCTGTTTCTTATCAGCTATGTAGCCTATCACACTAGTATGGAGCATACACCTTATTGCGGTGATGGATTGATGAAAACCCTTTATCTGTCAGTATTGTTTAGCCATATACTGCTGGCGGCCATTATTTTACCGCTTGTACTTTACACCATTTATTTCAGCACAACAGGCAATCTTGTTAAGCACAAAAAGCTTGCCCGCTGGACTTTCCCGCTTTGGTTGTATGTGTCTGTTACCGGTGTATTGGTTTATGTATTAATTTCGCCTTGTTATCCCTGGAATATATGAAGAAGTTCATTTTCACCCTGATTGCAGCCATATTGTTGGTTTTTGCAACTTCCGCCAATGCCCAGTGTCCCATGTGTAAAACCGCGCTGAAAAGCAATCAAACAAACAAAAAGGGGGCAACTGTGGGCAATGGAATTAACAAAGGGATACTGTTTCTGTTGGCCACTCCGTATTTGTTGGTAGGCGCCGCTGGATTCGCCTGGTATAATTACCGCAAAAACCGCAGGGATGCCTGAGCATAAGCATCCAAGACCCCGATTACTCAGTTTTTTCTTATGTCGTTGTCCGCGTTGCGGAAAAGACAAGGTATTTCCGAACAGTATTCTCAATCCGGGCAAGTTTGCCGAGACCAAGTATGCCTGTGATAATTGCAAGCTTGGTTATGAGCCCGAGCCAGGTTTTTTCTTCGGTGCCATGTATTGGAGCTATGCCATTATTGTTGCCATTATTGTTACCATGAGTGTGGCCATGAGTATCATAGGGCTTTTTGATTATGCCATCGTAGGCATTCCCATTGCCATTGTGGTGCTTTTGCCCGTGATATTTCGCTATAGCCGTATGCTCATGTTGTATGTTGTCTATCCGGCAATGTATAGGGGTCATTATCAGAAACAGGCATAAAAAAAGACTGCCGAAGCAGCCTTTTTACCATTAATCAGTACTTTGGGCATGTTTACGAAGCCTCACCGGGCTGCACAGCCACTACTTCTTCGCCGGCGGCATTTTTCGCCTTGATTTTTCCTTCAATTTCCAGGAGCAGTTCAGGGTTGTCTTCCAATAATTCTTTTACCGAATCGCGGCCTTGACCAAGTTTGGTACCGCCAAAGCTGAACCAACTGCCGCTTTTCTGCACAACACCGGCATCAACGGCAATGTCAAGAACTTCCCCCACACGGCTTATGCCTTTGCCGTACATAATATCAAATTCAACCACACGGAAGGGAGGAGCAACTTTGTTTTTGGCCACTTTTACCTTGGTGCGGTTGCCAATGATATCTTCGCCGTCTTTGATTTGTCCGATACGGCGGATATCCAGACGGATGGTTGCGTAGAACTTCAGCGCATTACCGCCGGTAGTTGTTTCGGGGTTGCCAAACATCACCCCGATTTTTTCACGGAGCTGGTTGATGAAAATGGCCACACAACCGGTTTTGCTGATGGTGCCGGTGAGTTTACGAAGCGCCTGGCTCATTAGTCTTGCCTGCAATCCCATTTTACTATCACCCATGTCGCCTTCAATTTCAGCGCGGGGAACCAGCGCAGCAACAGAATCAATTACCAATACATCAATAGCGCCTGAGCGAATGAGGTTATCGGCGATTTCCAGTGCCTGTTCTCCGTCATCTGGCTGGGAGATAAGCAAGTTTGCCGTATCAATACCAAGCTTTTCGGCATATGTTTTATCAAAGGCATGTTCAGCATCTACAAATGCGCAGATACCGCCTTTTTTCTGTGCTTCTGCAATGGTATGCAAGGCAATGGTGGTTTTACCTGAAGATTCAGGACCATATATTTCAATAATACGCCCGCGGGGGAAACCGCCCACACCCAATGCAAGGTCGAGGCTGAAGGATCCTGTAGATACTACATCTACTGCAATGGAACGGGTGTCGTCCATTTTCATAACAACGCCCTTACCGTAGGTTTTCTCCAGCCGCTCGATGGTGGCTTTCAGGGCTTTCATTTTTTCGTTTTGTTCACTCATGATTTCGAATTGTTAAATAATTTCTGATAATAAATTTGGCTTTTGTTGGTTCAAAAGTAATACATTTGAAAAATAATTACTCATTGTTTTGTCAAAAAAATTATCAACATGTTTGAGTCTCTACCTATTAAACTTTGGAACGAAGATGATCGTCCACGTGAAAAAATGGCCCTCAAAGGCCGACAGAATCTCAGTGATGCCGAATTGCTGGCCATCCTTATCGGGCATGGAACGCCCAACCACAGTGCCCTGGATTTAGGCAAAATAATTTTGTCTCGGTATGGCGGCGATTTGAATTCTCTCGCCCGCGCCAGCCTTCAGGATTTGTGCACTGTTCCCGGAATTGGCAATGCCAAAGCCGTCAGTATTATGGCGGCCATGGAACTAAGCGCCCGTAAAAAGGAATGTGTAACAAAAGTGGCTAAAATCATCACCAGTCGCGATGCCTATGACCAGTTAAGAGGTCACATGGAAGATTTAAACCATGAAGTTTTTTGGGTGTTGTACCTTAATCAGAACAACCGCGTAGTGGGCTCTGAAAAAATCAGCGAAGGTGGCATCACCGGCACCGTTATTGATGTGCGCATTTTGATGCGCAAGGTGTTGGAGCGGTTGGCTTGTGGGATTATAATCGCCCACAATCATCCCAGTGGAAACCTTTCACCCAGTGAGCCTGATGTGAAAATTACCAAACAGATAGAACATGCCTGTAAATTGTTGGATGTGGCCTTATTAGACCATATAATCATTGGTGCTTCCGGTTATTACAGTTTCCGGGATGAAAACAGACTTTGAGCTGTTTTTTACCAAACAGCGAGTCTCATTTTTTGTTAAATTTGCACAGTTATGCAATTGAATACGCGTTACACCGAAAAATTTGAGGATCGTCACATTGGTCCCCGCCCCATCGATCTGCCCGAAATGCTGAAAACCATCGGCGTAGATTCGTTGGAAACCCTTATTAATAAAACCGTTCCGCCCGGTATTCGCCTGCCAAGGCCTCTAAATATCGGAGAGCCCATGAGCGAGCCGGCATTTTTAGAAATGCTGAAAAACAAAGCCGCGAAAAATAAAATTTATAAAAACTATATCGGGATGGGTTACAACGGTACCCACACACCCGGCGTTATACTCCGTAACATTATGGAGAATCCCGGATGGTATACGCAGTACACGCCCTATCAGGCTGAAATTGCGCAGGGTCGCCTTGAAGCGCTGCTCAATTACCAGACCATGATTATTGACCTTACCGGTATGGAGATTGCCAACGCATCCCTGCTGGATGAAGGAACCGCTGCTGCCGAAGCCATTCACATGTTTTTGGAACAGGCGCCTAAAGGGCAGGGAATGAAGTTCTTTGTGGATGAAGATATTTTCCCTCAAACCAAAGATATTTTGGTTACCCGCTCTGAGCCCATTGGCGTGGAACTGGTTTTTGGCAACTACAAAACATTCAGCCCCGACACTACCTATTTTGGTGCTGTGGTGCAATACCCCAACGACAAAGGCAGCATTGAAGATTACCGCGAGTTTGTGCAAAAATGCAAGGCGCACTATGTTAAAACCTGCTTTGTTGCTGATATACTCTCTCTCACGGTACTCACGCCTCCCGGTGAAATGGGCGCAGACTGTGTGGTAGGTTGCACCCAGCGTTTTGGTGTTCCCATGGGTTATGGTGGTCCGCATGCCGCCTACATGGCTGCCAAAGACGAACACAAGCGCCAGATGCCCGGCCGTATAATCGGTGTGAGTATTGACCGCAATGGAAACCGAGCTTTGCGCATGGCGTTGCAAACCCGCGAACAGCATATCAAACGTCAGAATGCAACCTCCAATATCTGCACAGCGCAGGTGCTGCTGAGTATCATGGCCGGTATGTATGGTTGCTACCACGGTCCCGATGGTCTGAAAAAGATTGCCGGCAGGGTTCATGCCCTCGCTTCTGAACTGGCGCGTGGCATTGAGGCTACAGGCAGTGTTTATAAAGTACTCAATCAGCATTTCTTTGATACACTTTACATTGAAGTGCCGCGTGCCGAAACCCTGAAAGCACTTGCTGAAGCGGCCGGCATCAATCTGCGTTATTTTGATGAAACCCACGTGGGAGTCTCGGTAGACGAAACCACTACAGCCGATGACGCCAATGCCTTGCTGATGATTTTTGCCAAGGCGATTGATGGAAAAATACAGCACGTAAGCGATTCTGCACAAAGCCGCATTCCCGCTAATCTTCAGCGCACTTCGAACTACATGTTGCATCCTGTGTTCAATACCCTGCAGTCTGAGCATGAAATGCTGCGCTACATCCGTGGCTTGGAAAGCAAAGACCTCAGTCTTTGCCACAGCATGATTTCGCTAGGTAGCTGCACCATGAAACTGAATGCGACTGCCGAAATGATTCCTGTTACTTGGCCTGCCTTCAACGCACTGCATCCCTTTGCGCCTGCCAACCAGACCGAGGGGTACAAAGAAATAATTGATGAATTGGACCGCGACTTGTGCGAAATCACAGGGTTTGCTGCCATGAGCCTGCAGCCCAATGCGGGTTCGCAGGGTGAATACGCCGGCTTGATGGTGATTCGCGAGTATTTCAAAGACCGCGGTGAATCACACCGTAACATTGCCCTGATTCCCAGCAGTGCCCACGGAACCAACCCCGCCAGCGCTGTTATGGCCGGTATGGAAGTGGTGGTAACGGCCTGCGATGAGCACGGCAACATAGACCTGAACGATCTGAAAGCCAAAGCCGAACAATACAAAGACCGTTTGGCTTGTTTGATGGTAACCTACCCGAGCACGCACGGCGTGTTTGAGAGTGCTATTAAAGATATTACTGCACTCATTCACCAATATGGCGGACAAGTGTATATGGATGGTGCCAACATGAATGCCCAGGTGGGTCTCACCAGCCCCGGCATGATTGGTGCAGATGTTTGTCACCTGAATCTTCACAAGACCTTCTGTATTCCCCACGGCGGTGGTGGCCCCGGTATGGGTCCCATTGGCGTTGCAGCGCATTTAGCGCCTTATCTACCCGGTCATTCTGTAGTAAAAACCGGTGGTGAAAAAGCCATGCATGCGGTGAGTGCCGCTCCCTGGGGCAGCGCCAGTATTTTGCTTATTTCTTATGCCTACATCAAAATGATGGGCGGAAAAGGCCTTACCAATGCTACAGAATGGGCCATTCTAAATGCCAATTACATGAAAGCCCGCCTGGAAGCAGAATATCCGGTTTTGTATAGTGGCGAAAATGGTTTCTGTGCCCACGAAATGATTTTGGATACCCGCAAGTTTAAAGCTTCAGCCGGTATTGAAGCCGCTGATTTTGCCAAGCGCCTTATGGATTACGGTTTCCACGCGCCCACAGTTTCATTCCCTGTGAGCGGAACCTTGATGGTGGAACCTACCGAAAGCGAAAGCAAAGAGGAACTGGATCGTTTCTGCGACGCTATGCTCGCTATCCGTGAAGAAATTCGCGAGGTAGAAGATGGCAAGGCAGATAAGGAAGACAATGTGCTCAAAAACGCGCCCCACACGGCTTCTGAGATTGCCTCTGACGCTTGGTCGCACACGTACGGCAGGGAAAAGGCCGCTTATCCGGCACCGTTTGTGGCTGCCAAGAAGTTCTGGCCTTCTGTGGCACGTGTAAACGATACCTACGGCGACAGAAACCTTGTGTGTGCCTGCCTGCCTATGGAAGCCTACATGAATACTGAAGCCAAAGCGGCCACCGCTTGATAAAAGCAGTAAAACATATTTTCAATATACACGGAACCGGGTTTTTTGCCTGGTTCTTTGTTTTATACGCCGTTCTGGGATATGCTACCTTGCACCGCTATGGTGTGCATTACGATGAGCTTACCCAGCGAAGTATTGGCATAGAAAACGCCCGCTACATTGCAGGATGGGGCAAATTTGAAGATGTGGCGCAGCACAAATATTTCGGGCCTTTGTTCGAAACCCCGGCCTATTTGCTGGAACAGCTCGTTTTTACATCGCCCATGCAAACAAAGCTGCTGTTGCGCAGGGCACTCTTATTTTCCATTTTTTTATTATCGGTTTTTGGAGTTTACCGCATTGGGCGGCATTTGTATCAAAATCAAGCCACAGCCATGTTTACGGCAATTGCCTATGCCTGCTGGCCGCGATTGTTTGCAGAAGCACATTACAATACCAAGGATGTGTTTTTTCTGTGTATGGGTGTGTTTGTATTGTGGGCATTGGCCGCTGCCATACAAAAAGGGAAATTTCCCTGGGCCGCATGCATGTTGGCCGGTATGGCAAGCACGGTTAGAATTGCAGGTTGTTTCTATTTTATTCCGATACTATGGATATTGCTACACTACAGGTATAATGTAAAAAGAGTGAGTGCCTTGTTTTTGGGTGTAATGGTATTTGTGGTTTCATGGTATATGGTTTATCCTGCAGTCTGGAAATCTCCATGGGATAGCTTTATCGGTATATTACGATATGCGTATGAAAATCCATGGCCATCACCCACTATGCTTGCCGGTAAATTAATGATTCCCGGAAATATGCCTGCTTATTATGCATTTTTATGGATGCTTTTAACCTTACCTTTGATTTATATTATATTATTTTTTGCAGGAATATATAAATCATTAAAATTATTTAAAAGCTCTATTTTAATTCAATACGTAATTATTTTATTTTTAATCACTACCATATACCTTCTGATTGAGAGCCCCACGCTTTATAACGGATGGAGGCATATTTATTTTATTTTTATTCCTATTGTATTTTTAATGGGTGTTTTTGTTGATTCTTATATTTCGCGTATTCAATTTGGAAATAAAATAATATTATTTGCACTATTGCCTGTATATTTAATATTGAATATACAACATGATTATGTGTATTTTAATTCATTAAAAAATATTTGGAAACCGGGTTCATTCAGCATGGATTATTGGGGCATCAGTACCCATAAAGCATTGGAGAAATGTCATGTTGATTCAGGAACTAAAAAAGTGTATGCATTTACCGAAACAGTTTGGTTAAATAAATATATTCTTGCTGATAATGTTTCGCGAAATATTCAATACGTTAGTACAGCTGACAGTGCGGATTTTGTGCTCGTGCTTAACCGCGAAGGAAAACTGGATTCGTATAATTTGCCGGTTTTTGTAACAGATATTTACCAAGGCGATACCCTCTGGAAAGTTTACGACAGGCGGTCTGTGAAACGATAGAGTCGCTGCTGTTCGTGATGTTCAATATGGATGTGCAGGCAATTTTCGCCTTCCAGCAATGGCGCTCCCACTTCGGGCCATTCAATCAGCATCAGGCAATCATCGTTGTGAATATATTCCAGCAGGCCAGCATCCATTAGTTCTTCTGCACTTCTAGCCCTGTACCAGTCTGTATGGCACACCAATCTGCCTTTTCCGGTGTGGTACTCATTTACAATGCCAAAAGTGGGGCTGCTTATCTCATCGCTGCTGTTTGCAGCTTTTAGCAAAGCGCGTATTAGGGTGGTTTTGCCGGCGCCCAGGTTTCCGGTGAATGTGATAATGCGGGGCTGCGGTTGCAGGGTAGTAATGTATTCAACCACCTTTGAAATCTCGGTTTCTCCAAATGGCCCGATGCTTGTTTCCATTCCTATTTAGGGCTGAGTGTAATGAGCGGACAACACATTTCTTCCAGACTGATGCCCCCATGCTGAAACGTATTGCGGTAGTGGTTTACGTAGTAATTGTAATTGTTTGGGTAGGCAAAGAAATCATTCTCCCGTGCAAACACAAAAGAGCTGCTCATGTGTAATGTGGGTAAAAATGCATCCAGCGGTTTTTTCACTTCCATTACTTCTTTGGGATTGTAGGTGAGGGTTTTGCCCTGTTTATAGCGCAGATTGGTATTTACGTTTTTGTCACCCACAATTTTGATAGGGTCTTTCACCCGAATACTGCCATGGTCTGTGGTAATAACTACCCGGCATGGTTTCTCGGATATGCGCTGCAAGGCTTCCCAAAGGGCGCTGTGCTTGAACCAGGTAGCCATCACATTTCGGTATGCCGTTTCGTCTTCCGCCAGTTCGCGCACTACGTGAATGTCGGTGCGGGCGTGGCTGAAATTGTCAACGAAGTTGTAAACCAGCACGTTCAGTTTGTTTTGGAACATATTGGGAACATTGTTTACCAGGGCTTTTCCGGCATCGAGGTTGGTAATTTTATGGTAGGAGAATTTGATGTCCCTGCGCAATCTTTTCAGCATATCCTCCAGAAAATCTTTTTCAAACATGTTTTTACCGCCTTCATCCTCATCGTTGCTCCATTTGCTGGGAAAACGCTTTTCTATTTCTGAAGGTACAAGTCCGCTGAATATAGCATTTCGGCAGTATTGGGTTGTAGTAGGCAGAATACTTAGGTATAGGTCTTCCTGATCAACACGGAATTGGTTTTGCAAGGTTTCTGAAATAGCGCGCCACTGATCAAAACGGAGGTTGTCTACCAGTACCATAAATACGGGCAAATCGCCGTCCAGCAGTGGGTTGATGGCACGTCGGAATAAGTTATGGCTCATCACAGGACCTTCATCACCGGTGCTTTTCAGCATGCCCACATAATTATCTGAAACGTATCTGCAAAAGTTGCGGTTGGCATCGGCTTTCTGGGTTTCGAATACCTCCTTCATGCCGTCTTCGCCGCTTTCATTCAGTTCAATTTCCCAAAAAACGAGCTTTTTATAAACTTCTTTCCATTCTGCAAATGCCATTTTTTCGCTCACGGCTATGCCGATTTGCATGAATTCTTTCTGATAGCTTTGGGTGGTGCGCTGGGTTACAAGCCGTTTTTCATCTAGGTTCTTTTTTACCGAAAGCAATATCTGATTGGGATTCACCGGTTTAATCAGGTAATCGGCGATTTTGCTGCCAATGGCTTCCTCCATGATATGCTCCTCCTCGTTTTTGGTAATCATGATTACGGGGAGGTTGGGTTTGTCCTGTTTAATACTGGCAAGGGCATCCAGGCCTGAGATTCCGGGCATGTTTTCATCCAGAAAAACCAGGTCAAATTCCTGTTGTTTTACCTGCTCAATGGCGTCTCTGCCGCTGCTCACTGTTACCATTTCATATCCTTTGCCTTCCAGAAACAAAACGTGGGGTTTCAGGAGGTCAATTTCATCATCTGCCCATAGAATGCGGGGTTTGGTTGCCATAAGTTAAATAGAACGTGAAAATACAACAAAATATTGGGACAGCAGGCCTGTTTTTCGATACTTCCCAGGTAACATGCGATAAATGGATAGTGTATGCGGAAAGGGCAATTCGTCCTTAATTTTGTGTCGTGTCTTCCCACCACTTTGTCCGCGACGGACAGGAACCCGCGCTCATCATTGCCAATGGTGCCGAATGTGATTCGGAATTGCTGGGGCAATTGCTGGAGTGGAATCCGTATGTGCTGGTGCTTGATGGTGCGTTGCAAAGGGTTTTGGACATGAACATCAGGGTAGATGCTGTGTTGGGTGATTTTGATTCTGTCGCACCCGGCTGGGATTCACATTCCGCATTGCAGGGTGTGCGTATTGTGCATGCCCCCGATCAGGAGCTCACCGATTTGCAAAAAGGAATTGAGTTTCTGATTGCCGAAGGACAACAGGCCGCTCATATTGTGTGGGCCACAGGCCGCCGCAGCGATCATCATTTCAATAATCTGGCTACGTTACCGGCGTATTCGGGGCGTATAGAGCTCACCATTATTGATGACCATTCGCGAATTTATAATTTGCACAAAAGCTTTAAAAAGTGGTACCCGAAGGATACGGTGTTGTCGCTTATTCCCGTAATGGAGGCCGGAGGAATACGTACATCCAATCTGGCATTTGCACTGCAGAATGAGTCATTGCATTTTCCGGGAAGAAGTGGCAGCAGCAACAGGGTGGTGGAGGATGGTTTTGTGGAGATTGCGTACGAAACCGGACACCTGCTGCTTATGGAATGCAGGGATTAATTGCACCTATAGATTATCAATAAAATATAAAAATGCACATATAAAAGTGAAAAACGCTTTTAGGGTGCTGGATGATGTTGTGGTGCCGCATGGCAATGTAATACCCCTGTGGATGTTCGGCTTTTTGTACTGAACCCGATACCTTTGCACCATGAAAATTCTTACCTACAACGTGAATGGTATACGCAGTGCGGCTTCCAAAGGGCTCTTTGATTTTTTGAAGGACGAAAACCCTGATGTGGTTTGCCTGCAGGAAATCAAGGCCACGCAAGACCAGGCCGATATTGCTGCCATTGAAGCGCTGGGGTATCATCACTACTGGTTTTCGGCCATTAAAAAGGGCTACAGCGGTGTAGCTATTTTTAGCAAAAAAGCGCCCAAACACGTGCACTACGGCTGCGATCAGAAGGAGTATGATCACGAAGGGCGTGTAATACGCGCTGATTATGAGGATTTCAGTGTTATCTCCGCCTATTTCCCCAGCGGCACCAGCGGCGATCACAGGCAGGATGTGAAATACTGCTTTCTGGATTTCTTTTTTGACTACTGCAATGAACTTCGCAAAACCTTAGCCGGATTGGTGGTGTGCGGCGATTACAACATTTGTCATAAGCCCATCGACATTCACGATCCGGTGAGCAATAAAAACACAACCGGATTTTTGCCCGAAGAACGCGCCTGGATGGAAAAGTGGTTTGATAGCGGTATGGTTGACACGTTCAGGGAATTTCATGCTGAGCCGCACCGCTATACCTGGTGGAGTTTTCGCGCCAATGCCAGGGTCAATAACAAGGGCTGGCGCATCGATTATATCAGCGTGACAGACAACCTCAAAAAACGCCTGAAGGACGCGGATATACTGGCAGATGCAAAACATTCGGATCATTGTCCGTCGTTTGTGGTGCTGGCGTAGATGTTACAATACAGCAATAAAGAAAGTGAACAGGGAAATTAGAAATTCATAATCAGTATTTTAAGTTCCGTAACCATAGATGTAGGTTGATATTTTCAACTTTTTAGGCTGGTATCGTAAATAATCCGTGAGGTTGCACATCTTTGCACTATGGCAAACACAATCAAAGCAAACCAATATCCTTACCCGGGGTATGTTTTGATTGATGTGCGCAGTGAAGCTGAATTTGAAAGGGGACATATTCCCGGTGCTGTCAATATTCCATTGCTTCGAAACGAGGAGCGTGTGCAGGTAGGAACCACATACAAGCAGAAGGGAAGGGAAGCCGCAGTTGCCCTGGGCTTTGAATTGCTGGGACCACGTTTTCACCTATTGTATGAATCTTTCAAATCAGCGGGGGACAATCCGCTTTTTTATTGCTGGCGCGGTGGTTTAAGAAGCCAGATTTCAGCCACCTTGCTGGCTTGGGGCGGACAATCTGTAAGTCTGATTTACGGTGGTTACAAAAGCTACAGGCATACGGTTCAACAAGCGCTGTCAAGGCCCCGAAAAATGCTATTACTGTGTGGTATGACGGGTGTGGGAAAAACCGAAATTCTAAACATTCTGGCCCAAAAAGGCTTGCCAGTGTTGGATCTTGAGGGGGTTGCCTCACACAAGGGCAGTGCCCTCGGCGGTTTGGGAATGCCGAATCAACCTTCGGTAGAAATGTATGAAAATTTGCTTCACAATGCAGTTTCAGCAATCCCTGACGACCAAATCCTGATCCTGGAAAGTGAAAGCCGTAAAATCGGCACCTGTGTAATGCCTCAAGGTTTTTGGCAAAATATGCTGCAAAGCCCGGTCATTGAAATTGAGGTACCAAATCAGCAGCGCTTAGAAAGACTGGAAAGGGAGTATGCGCAATTTGATCCTGAGGTCTTAGCGGAAAAGACAGAAAAACTAAGGAAAAGACTGGGCGGTTTGCAATGCCAGCAAGCTAAAGCAGCTATTCTGGAAGGAAGAAAAACCGAATGGGTGCAAATAATGATGGGATACTATGACAAATCCTACCGTTATTTTATGGATGAAAATGGTTACAAGCCGGAAGTACTGATTTGGGACTGGCAGCAAACCGAAAACAGCCTTGCGTTGTTAATGAAAAGACTGAAAGAATATGGAATTGAAAAATAAAGTAGCGGTAGTTACCGGCGCCAACAAAGGTATTGGCCTGGAGTGTGTGAAAATGTTGCTTGAAAAAGGCGCAACGGTTTATGGTATTTGCCGCAGTGGCTGCAGTTTGCAGCATGAAAACTACCATTGTTTACATGCCGATGTTGGAAGCCAACAGCAGGTTGATACGGTGATGGACAGCATATTTGAAAAGCATGAAGCAGTTGACATTCTTATCAACAATGCCGGCCTCGGCTATTTTGGTGTGTGCGAAGAATTAAGCGTAGACCAGTGGCAAGAGATGTTTAATACCAATGTGAACGGTATATTTTATTTCACCCGCCGGGTATTGCCGGGTATGAAAAAGCAGGATTCGGGCCATATTGTGAACATAGCAAGTATAGCCGGACTGGAAGGATATCAGCAGGTTTCGGGCTATTGTGCCACAAAATTTGCGGTACGCGGCTTCAGCGATGCACTCTACAAAGAAGTGCGTGATTTTGGAGTGAAAGTTACCTGTGTATATCCGGGTAGCGTAAAAACCGATTTTTTCAGGCATAGCGCCAATATAAAGGCTCACGATAGTATGCTTATGCCGGAAGATGTGGCTGCCCAGATTTTATATGCCCTTGAAAGCCCCGCCAATTTTCATACTGTAAATTTGGAGATAAGGCCTTTGAAGCCAAGAGGATAGGACGCCCAAGCCTAACCGCCCCAGTTTTCCCTGTCCAAACTGCGATAATGTATGGCCTCGGCCAGGTGCTCAATTTTAATAGCTTCCGAACCGGCAAGGTCTGCAATAGTGCGGCTTACTTTCAGGATTCTGTCGTAAGCCCGGGCGCTGAGATTCAGCTTTTGCATGGCTGATTTTAGCAACAGTTGTCCTGCGGCATCAATACCGCACACTTCCTGTACCTTGTTGCCCGGCAGCTGCGCATTGCAGTACACTCCGTTCCACTGGTTGTAGCGCTGCTGCTGCAGGTCTCTTGCCTGCTGTACCCTTGCCCTGATAGCGCTGCTTCCTTCGGCGTTACGGTTTCTTGCCGTCAGTTCGTCAAACCCAACAGGAGTTACCTCTATGTGAATGTCTATACGATCAAGCAAAGGCCCTGAAATACGGCTAAGATAACGGTCCACGACACCGGGGCCGCATACACAATCTTTTTCCGGATGGTTGTAGTAACCGCACGGACACGGATTCATGCTCGCCACCAGCATAAAACTGGCGGGATAATCCACAGTCCAGCGAGCCCGCGAAATGCTTACCTTTCTCTCTTCCAGCGGTTGCCGCATCACCTCCAGCACCGTGCGTTTAAATTCGGGTAGTTCATCCAGAAACAGTACTCCATTGTGTGCCAGGCTTATTTCCCCCGGCTGCGGGTGATTTCCTCCGCCCACCAGCGCCACATCGCTGATGGTATGGTGAGGACTGCGAAAAGGCCTGTGTGCAACCAACCCTCCACTGCTGCCAAGCTTGCCTGCCACTGAATGAATTTTGGTGGTTTCCAGCGCTTCGTGCAGGTTTAAAGGCGGCATAATGGTAGGCAATCGCTTTGCCAGCATGGTTTTTCCGGCACCCGGTGGCCCGATTAAAATAATATTGTGTCCACCGGCCGCGGCTATTTCCATGGCACGCTTAATATTCTCCTGACCCTGAACATCGTAAAAGTCAACATCATAATGCTGCTGAGCTTCTTCAAATTCACCCCGGGGATCGGCATAGGCGCGCTCCAGCTGAATTTTACCTGACAAAAAATCGGCAACTTCTTTTAAATTTTTTACACCATACACTTCGAGGTCTTTCACAATAGCCGCTTCGCGCGCATTGGGTTCCGGCAAAATCAGGCCCTTAAAACCGTCTTTCATGGCTTGTATGGCAATGGGTAAAGCACCACGTATTGGCAAAATACCCCCATCTAAACCCAACTCGCCCATAATGATGTAATCGGTCAGCGAATTATCCGTAAGCTGATAACTGGCTGCCAGCATGCCTATGGCAATGGGCAAATCATAGGCGCTGCCCTCCTTGCGCAAATCGGCCGGTGCCATATTTACCACCACCCGCTGCCTTAACGGCTCAAATCCGCTGTTTTTGATGGCGGCATCAGTTCTGAATAAACTTTCTTTTACAGCATTATCAGGTAGTCCAATTACAAAGGTTTTAAACTCTGCGGCGGTGGTTGCATTTACCTCAACAGTAATAGGTGTAGCGTTCACGCCATGAACGGCGCTCGCAAACAATTTGACCAGCATGTCTTAATAAATTTTACCGGCCTTTGAGACCTTCAGCCCTACATCACTGAGGCCGGTGAGTTTTTCATCCCGCATATTCTGGGAAATTTCCACCGTATACTGCCCCGGTTTTAACTTTAACCGACCCGAAAATGGTTTCTCATAGCTGATGAGATTACCATGACCTTTTCCCAGCCACTTTCCGGTATTGTCTGACAATACTACCTCCAACTGATTTTTATGGTCTGAGGAAGGACCTTTAAGGGTGCACAGCAGCCATATGTTTGAATAACTGTAACCCGTAGTGATTCTCAATCCACAGTCCAGTGTGTAATAAGAGGTTGAATCTTCAATGGTGAAGGTGAATTTTTTACTCTGATTCCAGTGCCATCCTGTAGCATCAGTCTTCTCAAATTTATTTGAAATGACATTGGGATCCGTAGAGCAGGACTGTAAATGGAATACAATAAGAATAGTAAGAATTTTTTGGAAACTAAATAAACGATACATAACTCAACAATTAAAAATGATTAAATAATATGCGAATAAAAGCATCTTCCTGCTGAAAAAGAAATTTTGGCGTGGTAAATGTCATAAAAATTCGCTTTTTCATCCACCCGGGGATGGTGGCCATCCTGGCAAAATCCTTTCTGGTTGTGAGAATAACAGCATTGTCGTTTTTTTGAAGCTCCAAGGCCCATTGTCCATACTCTTTTTCACTAAAGGCTTGGTGATCCGGATAACCGATAAATGACAACAGCCCGTAATGGTCGTTTGTCCAACTCCTGAACGCTTCGTTATTTGCCAGACCTGATACCGCCAATACCTGAGTCCCCAATGCCAGTTTATCTCCATCAGCATTTACCGGAAATGCATTTTCATAACTACAAAAGAAAACAGGCTTTTTGTATTTTTCCAGTTTCTGCCTGATAGTATCAGCCATCGCGTCCGTAAGATTTGCCGGACATTTGGTAACTACAATAATATCTGCGCACGTGGCAGTGCAGGCAAACTCTCGCAGTTTTCCTGCGGGCATTGGCCAGTCCTGATAAAATGGTTTTTGGTATTCGGTTAGCAGCAAATATTTGTTCGCTTTTAAGGGTAGATGCTGGAGGGCATCATCTAACACTACTGTGCTTGTATCCGGATATTTCTGTATCAGCTGTCTAATCCCTTCAAGGCGGTTTTCACATACAAACACAGGCAAAGAAGGCGCGGCTTTTTTCATTTCTAACGGTTCATCCCCTGAATTTTCTGCCAAATCATCTATTTGCACTTCCCTGAAGCCTTTTGTTTTACGTTTATAGCCCCTTGAGAGCGCCGCTACACGATCTTTATGCTTATCGGCTATAAACAGTGTCATAGGCGTTTTTCCACTGCCTCCTGCAGTTAAATTCCCTATGGCTATGGTAAAAATCGGACTTTTTTTGGATTTCCCCGTTCGCAGAAAGTATTGTCTGCGCATCCAGGCTCCAGCGGCATACAGCAGCCCAAAAGGTATCAGTATAAACCTAAAAACAACGAACACAAGAGGGCAAAGGTAGCCAATCGGCTATTATTCCAGTATATGTTTCAGCACATACCAGCCGGAATGCAGAATGGTATTCATGTCGGCGCCATCTCTCGCTATGGCAAAACCCGGCCTGGGGTGATCCGGAAGGATTATAAACCTATCACCCGATTCAGCGATGAATACCAGGGTGTTTTCGGTAAGCTGGGTTGTATCCCGAAGTCCACTGCTATCTCGTATTTTTTCCGCCCATACCTCTAGTTTGCGGATTTTAAAAGGCTTGTTGAATTGGAATAAAACCGGTCGGTGTTTGGAAGTTTCTTTTTCCAGCCGCAATGCGAAACTAACCGGCAATCCTTCCACATTTGCCTCCTCTTGCCATAACCTTACCTGCATGGTATTTGGATGAAATACAAAACCCAACTCCGGAGAAACAAACATGGTTTCACTGTCCCAGTCTTTCTGCAGTTGCATGGCGGAAAAACTAACCAGTTCTTTGCCTATCCACGATTTACACATTCCAAGTGCCTGCTCACTTAGGCGGAGATAAAATTTCCGGTCTTCCATAAGACCAAAAATAAGAAAGGCTGCCTTCTGGGCAGCCTTTCCATGATATAATTCAGTTTTAGTAGGTTACCAGAATTTCAACACGACGGTTGGTAGCTTTGTTCAGCACGCTGGTGTTTGGCACTTTGGGACGTGTGTCACCAAATCCTACAGCCCTCATGCGCTCGGGAGAGATACCTTTACCCAGCATGTAAACCACAACTGCATCGGCACGGCGCTGAGACAATTCAAGGTTCTTGGCAGGATCTCCGTCTGAATCGGTATGTCCTTCAATGATTACGGAAGCTTCACTGTAGTCTTTCAGGATTTTAACCAAACGGTCAATATCATCGTAAGATTCAGTTTTCAACACATCTTTGTTGGTTTCAAAGAAGATATTTTTAGCAGCCTGTTCGATTGCCTTTTTGGTTTCTATTTTAATTTCCGGACAACCTTTGTTGGCCGCGATACCGGGCTTGGTAGGACACTTGTCGATATTATCGAAGATTCCGTCACCATCTGTATCAGGACAACCTTCACCGGCAATGGTTCCAGCCGCATCAGGGCACTTGTCGGAACCGTCCTCTACACCGTCACCGTCGCGATCAGGACAGCCATTGAGGGCAAGGATACCCGCCACTGAGGGGCATTTATCGTCCTTGTCAAGCACACCGTCACCATCTTTATCAGGGCATCCGCCACCTTCAGCGCTTCCGGCTTCTTTGGGGCATCTGTCTTTGCTGTCTTCAATTCCGTCACCATCAGTGTCGGGGCAACCGGCAAATTTCTTAAGGCCTCTCACATCAGGGCAGGCATCATCTGCGTCATATACCGAGTCGCGGTCACGGTCAGCAGGGCAACCCACACTGTCAACATACTTGCGATATTTTTCGGGTGTGTTTTTACAAAGGTCGTATTTGTCGCAAACACCGTCTTCGTCTTTATCCTTGCATTTGCTTGGACCTTTGCTTTCACCCAGAGCCATAGTTATACCTATTGCGTGGTAACCCCACATATCATTGGTTTTCCAAAGTCTGTTCACAAGCGGCATAGAAGGATCTGCATCACCGGGTTGGTTTGCACCATCCCAGCGGTCATTCATTGTGTACGTAGCAGTCCATGACCAGCGAAGACCAATGCGATCACTCAGGTTAAATGAAACGCCGGCACCGCCTTGAACTGCGGCTCCCATTTCAGTTATAGCATTCTGAATCTCGTTTTGGTTGCCCCAGCGAACCTGGCTGTGCACGTAGTATCCGCCGAAACCGCCGTATAAGTAGGGTATTACTTTTGATTCTTCGTTGAAAAATGAACTAAGCTTAAAACGGGCACCCAGGGTTAAATCCATGGTGTTAGCTCGGAAAGACTGGTATTTCCAAGGTTCAGTCTGCCATGAAACTTCTCTTTTGTATCCAACATCGCCTGCACTGAAGTTTACCACTCCATCGAACATGGGATTAAGGTAGTAGCCGAAATTAATGCCGGCACCCTGATAATCGGGTTTTTTGGCGAAGAACAGGGAAGAACCCTGATCGCCGAGGTACTCTCTCAGGCCAAAGTTGGCTTCAACACTCATCGGGGCATCAGCCGTCTGAGCCTGTGCGGCCATGAGAGCTGACATTGCGAACGCGGTGGTAATAAAACGTCCCAGGTATTTATGCATCATAAGCGATTTTTTTTTTGTGTTTTAGGGTATATCAGGCAACAAATATAAGAACTTCGAATAAAAAAAAACTTTTTAAAAAAAATTTATTACCATGTCCAACATAACTTTTGTCATTTAAGCGTCATAATAAACACGCTTACTTACTGATTTTCATCATGTCAAATTCCTGAAGATTCAATTGTAGACGTACAATAAATTTCCGCTTCTGCTTATGTTATAGCGGGCAAGAGAACCTCCTGCAGGTCCTTTCAGCGGCAGTCCGTTAAACATAAATCGGCTTTCACAGCAGGTTTCGAAGCGATTTACAGTGTAGGTTCCGCATTTAAGCTGAATCGCCTGCGTATCGACCCAAATTTGAGAGCAGTTATTGAGCGGCTGCCAGGCACATGTGCGCTCAAAAGCATACCAGGTATCGTCGTAATCATGGATAATCAAAACCCCCTTCACACCGCCTTCGGCGTAGGTGAAATTGCCAGGAACCAGCAAATGCTGATTATCGAGCAGGTTCAAATCAAGGGTTATATTTACAGGGCCTTTGGGAATGGATTCCGTCACATTGTTGTTCCGACAGCCTGCCAGAAAAACTATCAATGATGCGGCAAGGATAAAATTAATCCTCATATCGATAAAACCCCTGACCTGATTTTCGTCCGTGGTGTCCGGCATCTACTTTTTGTTTTTGAATACGGCTGGGGCGAAACTTGGCATCGTTTCCAAAAAGTGAAAACATGGAGCTGGTTACCGAATAATTGGTATCCACACCAATTAAATCCATCAGGCGAAACGGTCCCATTTTAAATCCGGAGGCTTCACACAGCCGGTCAATGCTTTCTAAGTTAGCAACCTGTTCTTCCAGTATTTTTAACCCTTCCACGTAGTAATGACGTGCCACGCGGTTAACGATAAATCCGGGTGCATCGGCGGCATAAACAGCCTTTTTGCCTAATGATTCGGCCCACTCAAATGCTTTTTGAGCGACATTGCAATCGGTTTCGGCACCCGATATTATTTCCACCAGCTTCATTATGTGAGCCGGATTGAAAAAGTGAACACCAACAACCCGATTTGGATACTGCAAACTGCGTGCTATCTGGGTTATGGGAATAGAACTGGTGTTGGTGGCCAGAATAGTTTCAGGACTATTTACCGTTTCGAGTTGCTTGAAAAGTTCTTGTTTAATTTCCAGGTTTTCCAGTACCGCTTCAATGATTATATCGGCCTTCATATCAGCGGTCTTGTTAACAGCCGTTAGCAAAGTCAGCGTTTGGGAAGCCTTATCCGTTGTTGTTTTGCCTTTTTCAACCGATTTTTCAAGTTCTTTACGGATATATGCTTTCCCTTTCTCGAGCGCGGTTTCACTTACATCAAACAACAAAGTCTGATAACCCGCCTGTATGCTGCTGAGTGCGATACCTGCACCCATAACACCTGCCCCTGCAACGGCAACTTTCATATATACAAATGTAATAAAATTAACGGGAAGTCAGCCATCCTGCAGGATTGAGCTTGGATTGCCCCTGCCAGAGCTGAAATTGCAGTATGGTTTTGGATTCATCATCGGTCCAGACTTTACCCAAAGCCTGTTTGGCTTCAACTTGCTGGCCCCGGCTCACGAACACCTGGCTAAGCCTGCTGTATACCGTGTAATATTCTCCATGGTTGAGTAAAACGGCCTTTTCTTGTCCGGGTATTTCCAGAATGGCAGAAACTGTCCCTTTGAAAACCGCTCTGATGGTGCTGCCTTCCGAAGTAGTAATATCCACACCATTGTTTACCAGCGTTATACCCGCCAGATCAGGATGTGCGTGAACACCAAAATACTGCGATATATAGCCTCTTTCCACCGGCCAGGGCAAGCCTCCTTTTCCCGAAGCAAAGTTTTCGCTGATAACACGGGCTTCCGGGGTTAGCAGCATTGCACCGGAAGATTTACTCGCTTTACTGCCTGTTGTTTTCGGAGATGCTGCGGCGGTGCTTGTATTGTCTTTCACTGATTGCTCACGGGCTCGTTTTCTTGCGGCAGCAATTTCTTTGGCAATCATGGCCGAAATAGCCGAATTGAGTTTGGCCACAGCCTTTTCATTCTGCTTTATTTTTTTTCGCAATTCAGCCTCTTTTCCAGCCAGCGACTTAACCAGTTTGGTTTTCTCGCTTCTGTCGGTCTCGAGTTGCTGCTGCTCTTTCTTCTCCGATAATAAGATTCCGTTTTTTTCCTGTCGTATTACCTCTAGTGCCTGCAAGCCGTTTTTCACATCTGCTGCCTTAACTTCCAGTATGCCGATTTGTTGTTTGCGGTAATCGGAAAGACGGTTCAGGTATTGCATCCTGCGAACTGCCTGCCGAAAAGATTCTGAAGCAAAAACAAACGCCATCTTATTGGCTGATTTTCGGCTCTTGTAGGCATTGATAATTGTTTTTCGCAGCTTTGTCCTTTCCTCGTTGTAAGAAGCTCTCAGCTCTTGGAGGGTAAGTGTTTGCTTGTCTATTTCCTGATCTGCTTCATTTAGCTCGGATTTTAGGTCATTGATTACCTCGCCTTGTTGCTCTATAATGCGGTTAAGTGCTCCAATTTTGTGTAATGTTGCGCTCTTTTGGGCGCTGGTTTTCTGCAAAATGCCACGGGTGTATTGAATCTCTTCCTGCACTTTTTTGCGCTTTTTTTCCAGTTCCTTTCGGGATTGGGAATTACCTGCCAAGGGCAGTAAAGCGAGAAAACCTATACAGACAAGGCGAAACATTTGGTTACTGTTTTTGAGTGTATCCGGCCGGAATACTAAACGGATACGAAGGTATTACGGCATCGCTTGGGTTTGTGAACGAAGCCTGCAGGCGTACAGTATTTTTGTCACCAAAGGCGGTAAGCCTCATCTGTTGAGGAACTGAGAACGCACCGGATCTTTGTTCGCCTTCGTAAACCACTTTGATTTGCCTGTTTTTCCCCGTTTCTGCAATTACACTGCTATCTATGTTGCCATTGCTATTGGTGAACAGCATATTGGTTATGGGTGGATGTGTTGAATACCAGCCCCCCGATGGTGCGTCTTTCTGATAGAACACTGTATCGAAAATAGGGTTGGAAACAATCAGGTTTTGCAGTTCACGCAGTGAAACAGAAGCCCCCAGCATGTTTGACAGATCTGCAATCCCCAGCCGCATATATTCTTTGTGATAAAGATCCAGCACCAGCACGCTGTCTCTGGTGATAATGCCTTTTGCTACCTGAATACCCAAAGCTACCGACACGGAGAACCATAGAATGCTATCATTGCGCATGCGCAAACTCAGGGTTCCGCTTATTTCCTGACCATCATCAGAAATATAATCTATGCTTAGTCTGTCAGAAAAATGGTGCCAGCTTTTACGGTTGATATTATCGCCTTTAAGCATCACAGCGGTATCTGTATTCAGGTTCCCTATGCGCACAGGGGCTTCGCTTACGCGCACTTTGCGGGATTTACATGCTCCCGTTAGGGTGAAAAAGGCGATCAGAAGTATGAAGGTTCTCAATGTATACTTAACGATTTTGGATTTTATTTATTTTCTGGCGCACCCGGTCTTTTTGGTTATATGAAACACATAGCAACGCTTTTTCATAGCAGGCCATCGCTTGTACCGACCGGGCTCCATATAAATCTCCCATCAATTCTAATGCCACAGGACTTTCCGGTAGGTACTTTTTTAACAAGTTAATAGCAGCCTCCTGATTTTGTCCTGTAAGTAAAGCAAGTTGACCCTGTTGAACTACGCACTGAAAAAATGCCCAGTAGCAGCCATTATTATCCGAACCAAAACTTCGGAAATTTAAGTTTACCGGGTCTTCAAAAATTGAATTTAGCAAGTATGCTGCGTCCTCCCACTTTTTTTGGCCTAATGCCAATTCTATCCTTGTCATTGTGGCTTCTGTATGGGCTGGTGGTGAAACGTAATCAATATCCAGATCCTCTTCTTTTTTCCCCGCCTGAATCCCAATATAATTTTTCATTGCCACCAGTTTTGTATTGGGATCAAACAATCTTTCACCATCTGTGTATACGCGCAGGGCTTCGTCTGATTTACCATTTATTGTTAGTGCAATTGCTTTCATCT
>Ga0194118_10000600_pt1 | contig 58648 bp, 49 predicted proteins | sample TA2MahsurfametaG_2_FD_148662 | JGI IMG/M metagenome (GOLD analysis project Ga0194118, IMG submission 148662) | Freshwater microbial communities from Lake Tanganyika, Tanzania - TA2015013 Mahale N5 surface | ecosystem: Environmental > Aquatic > Freshwater > Lake | place: Tanzania: Lake...
TTTGGTGAGTGTAAACCGCATTAGTATTTAGTATTCAAATAGTTTTGCAAATTTCGGCTATTTATCTTTTCATGACAAATAATCTACGATCATTTACGAATAAAGTTATTGTGTAACTTTGTAAAATATGACGTTACTTAATTTTTTGCGGCACGATATGTATAAATTTTTTGGTTTTATCCTAATTTCAGTTTTACTAAATGTATCATTAAGCTCTTGTAAAAGCGATAACTCTGGTAGTAAGAAAAAGGTTGTGGTAGACCCAAATAAACAAAGTGAATTTGATAATCTGGTTTCCGCAATTGATGCCTCGCCAGCAACTGACTCATCCGTTTCTTTGCGTTTTGAAAACGATGAATTTCAACAAAAACAGTTAAGTCTATTTCTGTATGAAAATATTGGCTGTACAAAATGGATTTTAGACGAACAAAAAAAAGATGGCTCAAAGAGAACTGTTAGTTTTTATTTTAATAAAGGCAAGCTTTTTCATTCGAGTGAAATAACTTTTAGCGATAATTCGGTGCGCCAGACTAATTCATATTATAATGAAAAAATGGAAGGTGTTTATTCTAGTGAGCGAAGGTCAGAAAATTATCTTGACTTAGAGAGCTCCTCGCTTAAACCAGTAAACTTCATTAAGCATAACATCAAGGAAAGTATGGATATAAAAGATGCTGTAGGTATATACGCACCTAAATTTATTGGGCTTATTAATTTTAAGGGTATCGATTTTATTCGGGTTGGGCAGAAAGAAAATGGAGGTTTTTGGACAGATCTTGTTGTTCCTGAAATGACAGATTCCATAAAAAAATTAGAAAAATCCAAACCTGGAACCCCCCTGAAAATTATATTTAAAATTAAAACAATCAATGGCTTTGACCACCAAGTCATTGAAACTATTTCTTATTAATCTTCGTTAGAATTCAGGAAGTTTTAGGTCGGTTGAACATAAAAGTCTAGCTTCGTGTTTTAATTTATTTTTATGATAAAAAATATTTCTATCTTTTTTGTGCTCTTATTTTCGGCATTAGTTCAAATCAATGCTCAAAAAATGAATGTCACCGGTCGAGTGTATGACTCAACGGGTATAAATCCATTAGAAAAGGCAGCTGTTTTGGCAGTGAGATTTAAGGATTCATTGCTGTTAGGGCATACTAGAACGGATGCAACAGGTGGATTTCGACTAAATAGTTTTCCACCAGATTCTTTTACGTTAATCGTAGAATACAAGGGATACGATGACAAATCTTTTTTCATTTTTGGTAATTATGGAAACAATGACATTAATATCCCTTCCATTAAAATGTCATCAAAATCCAAGGACTTGGAAGAGATTGTGATATTTTCAAATAAGAGTGCAATTTTTTACAGGGGAGATACATTGGTATTTGCCGCCGATTCGTTTAAAGTAGGGGAAAATGCAGTCGTGGAGGATTTATTGAAAAAATTACCCGGTATTAAAGTGGACGAAAACGGTTCTATCACTTCCCAAGGAAGAGAAATTAATCAAGTATTGGTAGATGGGGACGAATTTTTTGGTTCTGATCCAACGATTGCAACGCGAAACTTAGGTGCCAAAGGCGTGGAGTCAGTTCAAATCTATGAGAAGGATAAAGAAAATGCTAAGGCAGGCGAAGATGATAAAATTCAAGTTCTCGACTTAAAACTTAAAGAAGATGCCAAAAAAGGATTTTTTGGAAAGGTTTCCGGGGCAACAGACTTTGGTCTTACTACCGACAATCCATTCTATGAAACAGAGGTGCTCGCTAATAAATTCAAAGGAAAACAAAAAATATCAGTTTTTCTTCTAGGTTCAAATACACCAAAATCCAATTTTAAATGGGGTGACATGAACAAGTTTGGATTGGAAAATGAGAGAAATAGTTCGGGAATGAATGATTGGAACCAAAGAAACAACAACAATACGAGCGGTATACCTCAAACAATCAAAGCGGGAATTTATTATTCTGATAAAGTTGGAAAAACAGGGAAAATTGGATTCAACTATGCCTATTACGATAATCGATTGACTGCAAATAGTTCAAGTTATTCTCAATACTTTTTAACAGATACAACGTATTTCACAAAAGATTCCATGAATAATATCTCATCGAATAACTCACATCGTTTCAATGTAAACTTTTCCATGAATTTAGATTCATTAACCTATTTAGAAGTTAAACCTAATATTAATCTTGATGGCGCAACTTCAGATAATACAAGTATTTCGGAGTTTATCGGTGAATCCCAATTAAGATCGCTTGCAACGATAATCAGAAATACAAGTAATTCAAAGGGTTTAACGAGCAATTCAGAGGCGCTCTTACGTCGAAAATTCAAAAAACCGAAAAGAGAAATTGAATTAAAATACATTTTAAATTACACTAATAACTCTACCACCGGTGATTTGTACAATACCTCGGCTTATGACTATGCTTCGGCACAAGACACAAACTTTCAGCAAAACAAGAAAAATGACAACTCTTCCATCAATCACTATTCAATATTGACGTATACTGAACCCATTTCAAAAACAATCAAGCTTCAAGCCGAATACTTATTTGAGTTTGGGGATGTGAAACAAGACAAACGCACGTTTGATAAAGACATTGCAACAGGTAATTTCACCGTTGAAAATACTAATTTCTCAAATAATTTTGATAACCTCCGACTTCAGAATAGAGGAACTTTAATTGGAATTTATGAAGACAGAAAGCATACGTTTACAGCAGGTCTTGGATTTAGAAATATTTCGATTAACAATAGAAATCTTATCTTAGATACAGTTATCCCACAAAACATCAATAACTTCTTGCCTCAAATTAGTTATCAATTCAAACCAAGTATTAGTAAGCGTTTTAGTGTTTTTTACACGACCAACTCACAGCAGCCAAGCATCAACGATTTACAACCTGTTCCAGATAACACAAACCCAAATCGAATTCAGGAAGGAAATCCAGGTTTAGTTCCAAACTACATCCACAACCTACGAATGAATTTTAATACCTGGTCGGCTATGACAGGAAAATACATTTGGAGTGGATTAACGGCCTCGTATACTAACGATGCCTTTGCTAATTCAACGAGTTTTGACCAGTATGGTAGAACGGTGTCAAAAACAGTAAATGTGAACGGCAATATCTTTTCGAATGTATTTGCAGGATTTGGGTTGCCTCTTTTCAAACGAAAATTTGAGATTAATCCAAACCTGAATGCATCATACATGCGCTACACTAACTTTATCAATGAGCAAGAAAACATAACGCAAAACAGAAGCATTGCGGGAGGATCTGATTTTGAATTAAAATTAGATTCTTTGGAGGTGACATTGGGTGCGGATTTTAGCTATTCAAGTCCGATCAGTTCATTAACATCAGCTTCGAATACCCCATTTACAACGCAAACGTATAAACTTGATGTGGAGTGGCAGCTTCCTTTTCATTTTAAATTCAAAGCGGATGGGAAGTACATAATTAATTCAAATAGGGCTGCAGGATTTAACCGAAACATTTTTGTAGTTAACTCTGAAATTTCAAAAGCATTTCTTCCAACAGAGAACCTCATTGTTGCTCTTTGTGCAAATGACATTTTAAACCAGAACTTAAACCTTCAACGACAAATAAATGGAAATGTCGTAACGGATAATTATACACAAATTATCACGCGTTACTTCTTGTTGCGATTGACCTATAAGTTTAATAATAATAAAACGAAAGAAGATGAATTCAAAGGTTGGTATTAAGCTAGTTACTTTCTTTTTTCTTTGTGCTTGGTTTGCGCCCGCATTCTCTCAAGATATACTCTCGTCGGGGAAAATTGTATATGAGCGTAGAACAAACCTAGAAAAGCGCTATACAGATAAAAGAATGCGTCGAATGATTACGGAAGAAAACAAAATAAAAATGGAATCTTTTTCATTTTATTTCAACGATACTGTTTCTGTTTTTAAACCTATACTGAGTAACGTTCAAGACCCTATGGGCTGGATGACGAGTAAGAACAGTTATTTACAATCGTTAAACTCGGAGAAACAACTCATCGTGTTCAATTTATTTGGGCAAAACTTCTACATCAAAGATTCATTGCCACAACGAAATTGGAAAATCACCGAAAATAAGCGAACTATTTGTGGTTATGAATGCAGAAAAGCTATTTATCAAAAAAACGATTCAACCCGAATTTATGCATGGTATTCTCCTGAAATTGTTCCATCCATTGGTCCAGAAGGATTTTGTGGATTGCCAGGAACCATTCTTGGTATTGCCACGGAAGATGGTGGAATCATTTATTTTGCAAAAACAGTGGAGGCCAAGGCCCCTAAAAAAGAAGATTTAGTATTAGAAAGCGGAAAAAAAACATTTACTTTAAAAGAATTAAAACAAGAAATAGAAAATAAAATGAGTAATACATCTTGGGGAAGAGGACTAAGTTTCTTTGATGATTTATTTAGGTGGTTATAATCGAATTTCTCGTTTTATTTCTTAATTTTGAATTATTAATAAGTGAAAAATGATACTAGGTGTATTTGGACCTTGGCAATTCGTCTTAATTCTTGTAGTTGTACTTTTATTGTTTGGAGGCAGAAAAATACCGGAGTTAATGCGAGGCCTTGGAAAAGGATTGAAAGAGTTTAAAGATGCTTCAAAAGAAGAAGGATCCTCGAAAAAAGAGCCGCCAACAGAAGAAAAATAAGCTATGTATACTACTGTAGCTGATACCCGAAATGCAATAAAATCGGGGCAATCTGCTTGTGAAATAACACTTTATTTCATTGAAAAAATAAAATCTAATCTTCACCTGAATTGTTTTTTAGAGGTTTTTGAAGCGTCTGCCATTGATCAGGCAAAAAAAATTGATTCTAAAATTAAGGCTGGTACGCAAGGTAAGCTAGCCGGAGTAGTAATCGGCATTAAAGACAATATTTGTTATAAGAATCATAAAGTTTCTGCAAGTTCCAAAATCCTTTATGGTTTCGAGTCTCTTTTCACTGCCACCGTTTTACAGCGTTTAATCGACGAAGATGCGATTATTATCGGAAGACTAAATTGTGATGAATTTGCAATGGGAGGTTCAAACGAAAATAGCGCATTTGGAATAGTGCTAAATGCAGCCGATAACTCGCGAGTTCCTGGTGGCTCTTCAGGTGGTTCAGCCGTTGCTGTGCAAGCAGGATTGTGCGTTGCCGCCTTAGGTTCTGATACGGGTGGTTCCATTCGTCAACCTGCCTCATTTACCGGAACATATGGTTTGAAACCTACTTATGGAGCGCTAAGTCGCTATGGTTTAATTGCTTATGCTTCTTCGTTTGACCAAATTGGAACGTTTACAAATTGTATAGAAGATACTCAGATTTTATTCGACATCATGAATGGCCCGGATGAATTTGATTCTACAGCAATTCAAACAAAAATTGAAACTACAGAACTTATGCTTTCCAAAGAACCAAAAACATTTACGGTATTTAATGAATATTTGAATGCTGATGGCATGGACCCGGAATGTAAAGTATTTTTAGTCAATACTCTTGAGAAGTTAAAAACGGCAGGACATACGATTAAGTATGAATCTTTCCCCTACTTGAATGAGCTTGTTCCTTTGTATTACATCCTTACCACAGCAGAAGCATCTTCCAATTTGGCGCGATTTGACGGCGTTCACTATGGGTATAGAAACCAAGAAGCGGTAGGAGTTGAAGAAACCTACGTAAAATCTCGATCCATCGGATTTGGTAAAGAGGTGAAAAGAAGAATTATGGCCGGAACATTTGTTCTTTCACACGGATATTACGATGCATACTATACGAAAGCGCAAAAAGTTCGAAGATTAGTTCGAGAAAAAACAAATGAAATATTAAGCGCTTGTGACGTAATTTTGATGCCAACAACTCCCAGTGTTGCATTTGAATTTAATTCAGTTAGTGATCCAGTACAAATGTACTTGCAAGACATCTTTACCGTTCACGCAAACATTAGTGGAAATCCCGCAATTTCTCTTCCGTTAGGAAAACATTCATCCGGACTTCCTTATGGGTTGCAATTAATGGCAGACCATAAAAATGAGGAAATGTTATTACAGACCTCAAAAATTGTTGAAAAAATTGTTGCTCATAGTTAGATGGGCGGTTTTACTCATAGAAATGATTCGATATTTTTTTGAAATTTCATATAATGGAACTTCATTTTACGGTTGGCAAAAGCAAGTGGGCCAGATTTCTGTTCAAGAATTAGTTGAAACTTGTCTTAAAAAAGTATTTCAAAAGGAAAAAATAGAAATTGTGGGGTGTGGAAGAACTGATAAAGGAGTCCATGCAAGAAACTATATTTTTCATTGTGATTTTAAAGGTGAAATAAGTCCTGATACCACGGTATACAAACTCAACAAAATGTTACCTAATTCAATTTCTGTATCATCCATTTTTCCTGTAAACACAGATATACATGCGCGATTTAGCGCATCAAGCCGTACTTACCGTTATTTTATTCACCAACAAAAAGATCCATTTCTTTCTGAATTTAGCACTTTTATTCCTCAAAAACTAGAGATTGAAATGATGAATGATTCCTGTAGATATTTACTTGGGGAGCAAGATTTTAGCTCATTTGCAAAAATTCACACTGACGTTAAAACACATATTTGTGTGGTTTATGATGCAAAATGGTTTCATATGGAAAATCAATTGGTTTTTGAAATATCAGCAGATCGTTTCCTAAGAAATATGGTGCGCGCCATTGTTGGAACAATGCTTGACATTGGGATGAAAAAACTTATGCCAGAAAATCTTCCCAAAATAATAGAACAAAAAAACAGGTCTGCTGCGTCTAAATCCGTATCTGCAAATGGTTTGTTTTTATGGAAGGTAAATTATCCTTTTTTATGAAATATATTTTACCCCTATTTTTAATTTTATATTCATATGCATGTATTCGATATCATCTTGGTAAAAAACTTGGTGTCGAATATATCATTTTTGTTTTTAATAAAGCAATTGCATGGGCTGCTGCCATTTGTTTAGGTTTGAGTGTGATAAAATTTAACCGGCCTTTTATTCAGAAAAAGACGTTTGGGATTTACTCTTTTACTTTGGGATTTATTCATGTTATTCTGACTCTTTTCATGTCATTATTTGACTTTTATCCTACTCTTTTTCACAACTCCCTTTTGACTGGATCTGGATTTTTTGTCTTATTAAGTGGAATTATGACCTTTTTATTAATGATTTTCCCTTTACTGTGTTCCCTGTATCCAAATAAATATCCTGATAAATGGATTAAAATTGGAAAAATTGCCCTTTTTATAAATATCTTTCATCCAATAATAATAGGATATAAAAATTGGTGGCCTACGGTAACATGGCCGTTATTTCTCCCTCCAATTACTTTACTGATTTCTCTTATATATACAATTATTTTACTCATTTATTGGAAACAAAAAAGGGCGTCATAACAACGCCCTTCTTATTTTAGACAGAAATTTATCTTCTTAACTAAACAATATGCTTTGTCCATATCCCCCCATTTCTACAGGATTAATTACAAGTACAGGTATTTTGGCATCGTTTGTAATTATATATTGCTCGTAGTTCGCTGTAATTGCCGAAAAGAAACTTGATCTATTCATATTCATTATCGCAATTAGATCCGCATCAATTGATACTCCGTACTTCACAACCTCCTTATCGAACCCGCTACCGGGTATAATCGCCGATTCCATTTCTACATTTCGTTCCGCGAAAAAACGTTTTGCGAATTGAATATTTGCTTGCACATGATGTTTTAAAAACTCATCTGTTTCATCGGGTGTTACAACGTGTACCTTCGAATTAAAATATGTTGCAAGATTCGAAACCATGGCTAATTTTTGTTTGGTTTCTTTATGCAAATCCATCGGAACAACAATATTCTTAAATCCATCTAATTTTACTTTTTTATCCTGAACGATAATAAAAGGAATATCAGAATTAATAACAACTTTTAGCGCGTGACTCCCGGTTATATGTTGCCAGCCATGGGCGCCATGTGTACCCATGAAAATTAATTCAGCATGATGTTCCTTGGCAAAATCTCCAATATCATCAAAAATATTTCCCAGCCGAACGCATGGTAAAAGCTCTACACCAAAATGATCAAACTTTTTAACAACTTTAGCTAGGTTTTCCTCGGCCTCTGTAATACTCTTATCTTTCGCCACAACATGTAAAATATATACTTTGGCTCCAAGGGGAGCGGCTGTTCTTATAGCGTGCTCTAGAGCATTGTCCGCAATTTCTGTAAAATCGTGGGGAACAATAAATGTCTTTTTGTTCATGTTTAAATAATTAAATTTATCAATTGAAAGTACAACAAACTTAGTGATTTTTTTTCTTGGAAGAAATAAATTGGCGGTGAAATATCTATCAAAGTAACTGTGATTTAAGAATCAACTATATCTTTACTCTAAAATTAATTATGTACGAAAATATTTTAATAGAATATCGTGGCCAAATTGCCAATATCACGATTAATAGGCCTAACCAACTTAATGCGCTTAATAAAACTACAATTTCTGAATTGCACTCTTGTTTTGCAGAATTAAATGTTTCAACATCAATAAGAGTAATAATTCTAACAGGGTCAGGAGAAAGAGCATTTGTAGCCGGTGCAGATATTAAAGAATTTGCTGATTTTTCATCATCAGAAGCAGAAAAATTAGCCGCAGAAGGTCAGAGCTTATTATTTTCGTTTATAGAAAACATGTCGAAGCCCGTCATAGTTGCCATTAATGGATTTGCTTTGGGGGGTGGTTTGGAGCTTGCAATGGCTGCACACATTAGAGTGGCATCGACAAATGCCCGAATGGGCCTGCCAGAAGTTTCTCTTGGGGTAATCCCAGGTTACGGGGGAACACAACGCTTGGCTCATCTGGTAGGGAGGGGAAAGGCCAACGAAATGATTTTCACCGCAGGAATGATCGATGCGTCTGAAGCACTCACTTGGGGGCTTGTAAACTACGTGGTAGAACCTCAAAACTTAATGATTAAAACCCAAGAAATTGCAACGAAAATAATTCAAAATTCAGCAACTGCCATTTCTTCCGCTATTGCCTGTATTAATTCAAACTACAAAGATGGTGTAGATGGATTTCAAACTGAGATTCGAGAATTTGGTCGCTGTTTTGGAACAAAAGATTTTAAAGAGGGGACGACTGCGTTTTTGGAAAAGAGAAAAGCAAATTTTTAAGGTAAATGAATAGCCCATTACGTAAATTAGTTGGTCAGACAGCAATTTATGGCTTGTCAAGTATTGTAGGGAGGCTACTTAATTACCTTCTAGTTCCTTTATATACCTACAAATTTGCCAACGCTGCAGATTACGGGGTTGTTTCTGAGTTATATGCTTGGGTAGCATTTCTTGTAGTTCTTCTCTCGTTTGGAATGGAAACCACCTATTTTCGTTTTAGTAAAGAAACAGAAAACGAAAAAGAAGTTTTTAACTGTTGTTTCTTAACCCTTTTAGTTGTAAATCTCTCTTTTCTTTTGTTCATTTTCATTTTACACCAACCCATTGCAAATGCAATGCTTTTTAACGATCATCCAGAATACATAATCTTATTATCCTTAATTGTAGTTTTAGATGGGCTTTCTGTGCTTCCCTTGGCAAGGCTTAGAGCTAAAGAAAAAGCAATGAAATTTGCAGCTATTAACTTTACAGCAATAATTGTTAATATTTCCCTGAATCTCTTTTTTCTACTTGTTTTGTTCGACCCTGCTGATCCAGAACAAGGAATACTGTACATTTTACTTGCTAACTTGATTGCATCAGCCCTTAAACCAATCATTTTAATAAATGATTTTTTAAAAATTCGCTTCAACCCTAATTGGAGCTTAATAAGGCGTATGTTATTATTTGCATCGCCTCTCGTTTTAGCCGGATTTGCCGGCATTATTAATGAAACATTGGATAGAATCTTACTTAAACAAATTCTATACGATCCTTCAAGTCCTGATTCCTTAGAAATTGCCGAAGCACAAGTGGGCATATATAGTGCTTGTTATAAATTGGCAATGCTCGTAACAATTATTATTCAGGCCTTTCGTTACGCCGCAGAGCCTTTCTTTTTTACGCATCAAGACAATAAGAAAAAGAATCAAATTTACGTTCGCATTATGAATTATTTCTTTGGGTTTTTATGCCTAATTTTTTTAGGTGTAACTATGAATATCGATGTCTTAAAATATTTTATTCAAAACGAAACCTATTGGGAAGGCTTAGGTGTTGTCCCAATTTTATTGATTGCTAATATTTTTCTTGGTGTATATTATAATCAAAGCATTTGGTATAAGTTATCAGATAAAACCAAGTTTGGTGCAATAATAGCCTTTTCAGGTGCAATCCTTACCATTTTAATAAACCTATTATTTATACCCAAATACGGCTACTGGGCAAGCGCCTGGGCAACTTTAATAGCGTATGGTTTTCAAATGATTTTTTCCTATATTTTAGGACAACGATATTACCCTATTCCATATAACATAGGCAAATTAAGTATTTATTTTGGCGGATGTTTTATTTTCTACTTTACTTTTTCAAAAATAAATTTTGAAGTACAATTTTTAAACTACCTTTTTAAAAATTCCAGTTTGATTCTGTTTGCATTTTTCTTTTTGGGTGTAGAAAAATTTTGGAAAGAAAAACAAAGCTAATTTATATCTATCCTCAATTTATTGCTAAAAGAGGATTCTCCTGATCTAAAATAAAAGGGGCTTCAATAAATTACAAGCCCCAAAAATTTCATTAAATTAATGCCCATGACAATGAACCTCATATGCATTTCCACTTGCATCAGTATATCCGTCTGCTTCAAGATTTTCTAACTCATCCCCACAATACTCACCCAGCTCAACCTCTGAACCATCTGGCTCATCATAATGACACTCGTGACATTCATTTTTTTTACAAGATTGCAAGTTTGCAGCAAGAAAAACTACTGCACCAAAAATAAAAATTGACTTTTTCATATTATTTGTTTTTAAGATTTTGGGTTAAATTATAATTAAAACTAAGGTAAAAATTCCTTCCCGGTCCAGGCATACCAATGTTTTTAAGACGAGAAAGATGATCAATAAATTTTGTATTCAAAATATTTTTACAGCCAATATTCAACTGTATGTTTTTTTTAATCTCAATTGAGAAAGAAGCATCCAATAAATGATAAGAGCTACTCGGTGTTTCAATAAATGCAACTTGGTTTTGTGCTCCCATAAATGTATATTGCACAAATAGTTCTTTTAAGGTTATTTTCCTGCCTAAATTGAATGAGTAACGCAATGAATTTTGAAATCTTGGCTGCGGAATCAATGAAATACTACTGTCTGAATTTGTCTTAACATAAATCAATGAAACGGAGCTTTCAATGTGCAGGTTATGTGCAAAATGAGGGTGGTAATGAACTGCGACATCGCCCCCGTAAAAGAGAACAGATGATAATTGACGGTATTTAAAAACCGGAATATTTTCAATAAGTGAATCAACTGGTTGAATATAAATATAGTTTCGTATTTGATTAATAAACGGATTGACAACAACAACAACATGCTCACGCGTTATTTCAGTGGTTACATCTAATTGAGAGGCGTATTCAGGTATGAGATTTCGGTCTCCTATTTCATAGCGTAAAGCCCCATGATGAAACCCATTTGATACTAGCTCCGTTAGATGCGGGGCTCTATAACCCGTTGAGATAGCTGTTCTAAACGTGACTTTTTTGCCACCATAAACACTACCAAAAGAAGCATTAAAACCATCGTAATTTCGTGTTAATAGATCGCTTCCACCAAAAGGATGAAATGTATTTAAATTTCGAATATCATAACGCACGCCGGCTTGAAAATTCCATAGTTTCATTGAATATTGGATTGATGTATATAAACCGTTATCAATCGTTAACGAATTAGGTATTAACGTATCCGATGCATTAGGTTCATTGTCATTTAACTGAACCATCCCTTGTATACCGCTTGTGAACTTTATATTTTTTACTGATTTATTTATCCATTTGATCGTGTAAATTGAATTCATCAAATTCATACTTAAGCTGGGAATTGTAACTTTTTCATCGTATTCTATAAGTTGGTTGTATGTCCATCCCGTAAGAATATGGTATTCATTTTTAGACATAAACCATTTATTATCTGAAGAAATATAATGGTTACTAAAAAATTGCGCTGGTAACATATATTTACGCCCTTGTTGGTCAGAAAAAAATGTTTCCGCTGTTGCAGTAGTGTCGTGTGTATGGCCTGGAATTCCAACTGTTGAATGAACATAATTATACCTAATATTATGAACACTTTTTTTACCAGTAAAACCGAGAGAAGTTTTTAAAACTAACTCATCAAACCGAGAATTTTGGGCAAATTTTTTATTCGGAAGTTCAAAGTCAGCATGGTTTGAGTAACCCGCTCCAAACATCCAACGAAACCTATCATTTGATTGCCTAAATATAAAACGTCCTGACCCACCTGATGTATTTGTTTGTCCCAATCCGTATACTTGAATTTCTCTTGTGCCGGTCGCTGCATATGGGGCATCTGAAAAATAAATTACCCCTCCTAAAGCATCAGCACCATATAATAGTGAAGACGGCCCTTTAATAACTTCAACGGAACCAAGCCCTAATTCTGATATACCCATGCCATGATCCCCTCCCCACTGCTGTCCTTCTATTCGTAATCCATTTAATAAACTGACTACTCGCATTCCTTGTTGTCCTCTAACAACCGGTTTGGCAATCCCATTCCCTAAACTAGCTTGATAAACACCTGGGATTTTACTAATTATTTCGCCCATATTAATGGCATAAATATTTGTTAGTTCAGATAATTTACGCGTCTCGATATGAAAGGGATTTTGATTTTGAATTTGAGTGGAGCTCCCTGATATAGTAATTTCTTGTAAGTCAACGTGCTGAGGTGTTAAGTAAAAAATAAATTCTTTCTGGTTAGTAATTGTAATAAACTTATTTTGATACCCTTTCGCAGAAATTTTTACGGAGTAAGACTCTAATTTTGGTTTTACTAACGTAAATTTTCCGAGCGAATCAGAAATTGTTCTTTGATCGCTTTCAATAATGTAAAATACTGCCTCTGAAACCCCCTTAGATGTCGCCTCTGATAAAACCCTACCTTCAATTTTTTGAGAAAAAATAAGGGCATTTAATGAAATAAAAAAGGTGAAAAATAATTTTTTCATTATTGATATTCGATATCGGGAGCTAAAATTTTCAATTACAAAAGTACAAATTTACTGCAACAAAATTGCAATAACAAAGATAATATCGTTTTTTTATGCTTAAAAATAAAAATTCACCCCATTTACAATTATCCACAAGATGGTACTCTTAACTACTTTTATAAGCAAATTACGTAACTTTACAGAATGTATTTTTCTTCCAAATTACCAAATGTTGGAACCACCATTTTTACCACCATGTCAAAAATGGCACAGGACTACGATGCCATAAATTTATCACAGGGGTTTCCTAATTTTCCAATAGATCCTCTACTTCAAGAAATAGTTCAAAAAAAGACTTTAGAAAACGTACATCAGTATGTCCCGATGGCGGGGCTGCCCGCACTGCTTGATAAAGTCGGCGAATTAATTTTTAATCAATATCAAAGACAAATCGATGCGACTACAGAACTCTTAATAACTGCTGGTGCGACCCAGGCAATTTTCACTGTTGTGCAAGCCATCGTTCAAAAAGGGGAGGAGGTAATCATCCTCGATCCCAGCTACGATTGTTACGAATCCCCTATTATTTTGGTGGGAGCTAAACCTATCCGTATTCCACTTAACGAAGATTTTCTGCCCGACTGGAAAAAAATAAGGGATGCTGTTTCCAGTAAGACGCGACTGATAATAACTAACAACCCACACAATCCTAGTGGTAAAGTTTGGCATAAAGAAGATTTTAAAGAACTCGAAAAGTTGGTTAACGATTTTCCCAATTTAATGGTTTTATCAGATGAGGTATATGAATTCATCCATTTTGAAAACAAGCACTTATCTGTAAATTGCTCAGAGATTTTAAAAAATCGCTCTATTGTTGTTTCATCTTTTGGTAAAACGTTTCACATTACGGGATGGAAAGTAGGTTATGTTGTGGCGCCTGAATTATTCATGAGGGAGATTAAAAAAGTACATCAATTTTTGGTCTTTTGTGTAAATAGTTTAGCGCAGGCCTCTTTAGCGGAATATATGAATTATGTTGACGTTTCCAAATTGGGGAAATTTTATCAGAATAAAAGAGATGATTTTCGTCTAAAAATGAAAAATAGTCGTTTTGAATTGCTTCCTTGTGAAGGAAGTTATTTTCAACTGGCAAAATACGCTACTATTTCCAATGAAAATGACGTTGAATTTGCCAAAAGATTGGTTATTGAAAATGGTGTAGCAACGATACCTCTTTCGGTTTTCAATGCCAATGGAGATGATCGAAAAATTCTAAGGTTTTGTTTTGCCAAGGACGATAAAACGATTCAACAAGCAACAGAAAAACTATGCAAGATTTAAAAGTTACGCTGCTTCAAGTTGATCAGGCCTGGGAAGATAAACAAGGAAACTTCAATAAGTATGAAGCTGTATTTTCTCATTTAGTTGAAACAGATTTGGTTCTTCTTCCTGAAATGTTTCATACAGGATTTAGTATGAATGTGAGTGCGTTGGCTGAAGATTGGGAAGACTCAGAGGGATTAAATTTTCTTAAAAAATGGGCAAAACAGCTGGATTCCTCAATTTATACTTCTCTAATTATCAAAGAAGGTACTTATTATTACAACCGAGGAGTTTTTGTATACCCGAATAGCGAAGTGAAATGTTATGATAAGCGCAAATCCTTTGGTCTAGGGGGCGAAGATCAATTTTACAAGGCAGGTAATGATGAAGTTATTGTAGAGTGGAAAGGTTGGAGGATAAATCTACAGATATGCTATGATTTACGTTTTCCTGAGTTGATTCGTAACCGCATAGAGAAAGGTGTTGCTGCCTACGATTTACTTCTTTATGTGGCAAATTGGCCAAAGAAAAGAATTGCACATTGGGATGTGTTATTGAGGGCTAGAGCGATTGAAAATCAGTGTTATGTTGTTGGGGTTAATCGAATAGGTACTGACGGTAACGGATTAGAATATTGCGGCGAATCTGCCTGTTATAATGCGCTTGGTGAAAAAACACCTTTTTCAGATGTAAAACAATTGACTTTTGAAACAATTACTTTGAATCAATCAGATTTGCAAAAAACGCGTCAAAATCTCCCGTTTCTTATCGATCGATAGGTTTTTAGCGTTCTTATTTGTATATTTGAGTCGAAAAAATATATATGATATGAAAAAAATTTTACTTTCACTTGCTATTTTTAGTGTCACAGGTGTCTTTGCACAAAAAAATGCGCGTATTTTTAAATCTAACGAATTAATTAGCAAAGATTTAAAAACAGAAAACATCCCGGGATTGATTACCGAAAAAACCATTACCACTTTATGGCTTGATAATTTTTCGAATGCTTCAACCTGGTCAATAGATAACAGTGGTCAAACAGAAGCTGCTTTTGGGTGGAATATCAACAACTCATCGCAAGGATGGTGGTCTGCTAATGGAATTTCTGCAACTGGAACCTCTGGAGGGAACAACGCAGAGTTGGTAAATGGCGACCCTACAGAAAGCCCGGCTACTCAAGCCTTAAATGTAGTTTACACCATGACTACTGCTGCTCCAATCAATATTGCAGCTCTTGGTGGAAACAACCAAGTTTCTCTTCAATTTAAACAATTCGGAGCTCGTTTCAATGATTTACAAGAAATTCAAATCTCTACAGATGGTTCTACATTTGTTACTGTTGGGGATAATTTAGACAAAGAAGTTTTGTCTGCTGCAGGAGGCTCTCCTTATCCAAATCCCGATACAAAAACCATCAACTTAGCATCTTACCTAAGCACAAATCCCACATCAGTGTGGATACGTTTTAGATGGACAACAAATTTCCCGGCTTCTGCCACAAATCCGAACGTTTGGATTACCTATGGTTGGTACATTGACGATGTTAGAATAATCACGAATCCTGATTATGACCTGTCTACTACATTCAATTATTGGGGTACCGCTGGATTGAATTATTATCAAATCCCAAGCACACAAATTGCACCAATCGACTTTTCATCTGACGTTCTAAATGGTGGTTTAGTAACCTTATCTGGCGCTATGTTAAAAGCAGAGGTCTTCCAGGGGGCAACAAATGTTTTTACCGGAATGAGCGCGGGAACAGTTGTGCCTTCATTAGATACTGCTTCTTTAGATGTGACAACATCTTTTACACCGCCAGCTAACGTGGCAAACTACACAATTAAAAGAAAAATAATTTTAGGATACCTTCCAAATGGACAGATTCTTTCCGGATCTCTTTCTGGAGCTGGGTCGGGATATTCAACTGCGTCAGGTGTAGGGGCCTCTGGAGGTTCTGGTACAGGGGCATCATTTAATTTAATTGCTTCTGCAAATGGTGTGGTTTCGGGTGGAACTCTAACTTCGGGTGGATCCGGGTACAATGACGCATCGGGAGTGGCTACGAGCGGTGGCTCTGGATCTGGCTTAACATTAGATATTTCTACTGACCCAGGAAGTGGTGAAATTACTTCAGCGATAATTTCTTCAGGAGGAACAGGATACCTGGTTGGAGAATTCTTAGAAATTTCTGGTGGAAATAGTGACGCTATCTATACGATTGATGCTATTTCTGGGGGTGCTGTGACATCTGTCACATTGAATAATGTAGGTTCAGGCTACACCGCGGGAGATGTATTAACCCTTGCTGGCGGTTCTGCAACATACACTGTTGGAACAGTTACAAATAATACTGAAATTGTTGACGAACTTCCGGGGAACAATACAATCGCGGATGTCAACTTTGGTGTAACAAACTTTATTTACGCAAGAGATAACAATACATTTGCTGGAAGTACTTCGAACGGAACTGACGGCTTTGAAGTTGGAAATCTTTTTGATATTTGGAGTGATCAAACTTTAAATGGATTGACGATTCGGCTTGCTGGAGGTGCAAATGGTACTGCTGTTGGAACAGAAATTTTTGTCAAAATATATGGAATAGAAAATGGAGACTTCGCTTTTATTGAAGAATCAGCTCCTTTCATTGTTGCAGCGAATAATACAAATACTTTGCTAACTATTCCTTTCTTAAGCCCAGTTAATTTGGTAACCGGTGAAACATATTTGGTTGTTGTTGGATCATATGATGCAACCTTGAAAGTTTCCAATGCCGGTTCCTCACAACCACAAACATGTTTCTTTAAGGATTTAGCAGACGATACTTGGTATTATACAACGTCAACGCCTGTGGTGCGCATGAATTTTGATCCAACGGTTGGAATGTCAGACGCGATAGACCTTGTAAGCGAGGTTAAAGTATATCCAAATCCAACAGATTCTGAAGCGACTTTAGAATTTAATTTATCAAATAACTCGGATGTTGTTGTTACAATTACTGATATTTTAGGTCAAATCGTTTCGTTATCAGCCTTAACAAACACACAATCTGGTTTGAATTCTATCTCGCTAAATTGTTCTTCATATCAAAGCGGTATTTATTATGTAGCTGTAGAATCAAATGGTTCAAAAATTACTAAGAAGTTTATTAAGAAATAATTAATTTCAACGTTATTTTAGGCCGGTTTTACCCGGCCTTTTTTGTTTATGGATTATTGGATTTACCTCAGTTTATTTATAAGTTGTTTTTTATCGGCAACAATTCTTCCAATCCCTTCGGAAATTGGATTGGTTGCAGTAATTACTTCTGGGTATGATCCTGTTATATCTGTTATTTTGGCAACTATTGGAAATAGTCTGGGTGGGTTAACAAATTATTTTTTAGGTAGATTTAGTAAGAGTCTATGGGTCAAGAAAAAAGGTGCTGACAAAAAACAATTTAGTAAGCTGATGCCTTATATAACTAAGTATGGAAGTTTGTGTGCTTTACTAAGTTGGATTCCAGTTATTGGCGATCCTTTATTGTTGATGCTGGGATTCATGAGAATTCGTTTCCTTCCTATTGTTATTTACATGGTAGCGGGTAAGCTCACTAGATACATTGTTCTTGCCTTATTTTTCTGACTGAAGGATATATAAAGTACTTTTGCAAATGAAATCATTTGAACAGATCCTAAAGAGCCGTTACCCGGGTAAGGCAATTACTTCATTAACTTTTAAAAATGAACTGTTTTTTCTCATTGATTTCGTAAAGGAAAAAGGAGTAAACGTTTTAATGACTAGCTCATTTCACACATATCAAATGCCCGTTCCTGAAAAACTTCAACCTCTTGAATACGGGGAATTGTATTTTTGTATCCCTGAATATTGGGATATAAAAAATCCTAATTCCGCAGAATTTAACTGGCTATTTGAATGGCTTATTCGAATAACAACCTATACAATAAATAATAATACTTGGCTTGGTGATGGGCACACATACGATTGCTCAAAAAGCGGAAAACAACTTTCACATTCAATTAAGCAAGACCATTTATTTATTAGTAGCCCAAACTATTTAGAGGAAGAATTAAAGCCCATTGAACTAGGGGGCAAAATCATTCATTTTTGGGCGCTTATCCCACTATTTGGTGATGAAATGGATTACAAACAAGGGAAGGGAACAGTAAAGCTTAAAAAGAAATTCTTAATTAAAGGAGTAACTGAAAAATTAGATGAATTTCGACAATCTTGTTTAAAAAATCGTTGGCTATTTTTTAAATGAAAAAAATATTTCCCCCCATCCTTTGGGCACACATGGCTCTTTTTACCGTGAATATGCTTTACGGGGCAAGTCATATTTTAGCAAAAGGCGTTATGCCTGCCTATTTAACTCCATCTGTTTTCATTTTATTGCGTGTTTTTGGTGCAACCATGCTATTTTGGATAATTCTTTCTTTTTCCAGAAATTTTTCAATTGAACGAAAAGACTGGATTCGTTTGATTGCATGTGGCCTTTTTGGCGTAACGATAAACCAATTATTTTTCTTTCATGGTCTTAATTTATCCTCTTCGGTTAATTCTGGAATTATAATGGCTTTCAACCCAATTCTAGTAGTAATACTATCAGCTTTAATGCTCAAAGAAAAAATAACGCTTATTCGTTTAATTGGAATTTTTATCGGTGGTACCGGGGCTATATTGTTAACTCTAACAGGAAAGTCTATTTCAGAAAAATCCCTTGGCGATATCTATTTGCTTATTAACTCGTTCAGTTATGCCATTTACTTGATATTAGCCAAACCACTCATGAAAAAATACAGCCCTATTCTTGTTATTACCTGGATTTTTACCACGGGATTAGGTTTTTTATTTTTATACCCGCCAGTATTGGCCGAATTTTCCACTACAAATTTTACCGCTATTCCTTTTGATATTTGGGTAAAAGTCACATACGTAGTGGTGGGGGTAACATTTTTAACTTATTTACTGACGATGTTTGGGCTGAAACACTTAAGCCCTTCTGTTTCAAGCTCTTACATTTATTTTCAGCCGATAATGGTCATTGGTTTTGCATATTTATTTCTTTACATAGGTATAGCCGACGACTATACTTCGAGCATTACTTTTCAAAAAATTATCTATATGCTCCTCATTTTTTTGGGTGTATATTTATCTAGTCGTAACGTTAAAAACTCTTTTTAACTTACACTATCTCAAAAACTCCGGCTGCTCCCTGTCCGGTTCCCACACACATAGTCACGACTCCGTATTTTTGGTTCCTACGCTTGAGTTCATTTATGATTTGAACTGAAAGTTTGGCCCCTGTACAGCCAAGTGGATGGCCAAGTGCAATGGCGCCACCATTCACATTCACGATATCATGATTTAATCCAACTTCTTTAATTACTGCTAATGCTTGAGAGGCAAAAGCTTCATTTAATTCAAATAAGTCAATGTCGTTTTGTTTAAGCCCAGCTGCTTTTAGTGCTTTTGGAATGGCCTCTACAGGACCAATTCCCATTATTCGCGGATCTACTCCAACAGTAGTATAGGAAATGAGTCTTGCAATTGGTTTGATATTTAATTCTTTAACCATTTCTTCTGACATTACCATCACAAATGCAGCGCCGTCAGAAGTTTGTGAACTATTTCCCGCTGTAACCGAACCATCAGTGGCGAAAACGGGCTTAAGCACAGAAAGCCCTTCCAGCGAACTGGCTCGCGGGCCTTCATCCGTATCAACGATATATTTACGTTCAACTCTTTTTTCATTTTCATCCAAAAAGATATGCTCAACCTCAATTGGTGCGATATCATCTTTGAATCTTCCTTCTTGAATAGCTTTTAATGCTTTTTCGTGGGAGTTTAAGGCAAATACATCTTGTTCTTGACGACTAATCGAATAGTCTTTTGCGACCGCTTCAGCTGTCAAGCCCATTCCCCAATAGTATGTGGGGTTATTTCTTCCTTCTCGCGGATTTGGGACAATTCTCCAGCCACCCATTGCCATAATTGACATTGATTCAGCCCCTCCAGCGATAATACAATGAGCCATTCCCGATTCTATTTTTGATTTAGCAATTGCAATTGTTTCCAATCCTGATGCGCAATAACGATTAACCGTCATACCGGAAACTCTATCGGTTTTCAGTCCAAACAAAGAAATCATTCGTCCCATATTTAGCCCTTGTTCTGCTTCCGGGGTTGCATTTCCGACAATCACATCGTCAATTCGTTCTTTATCCAAATTTGGAACCGAAGCAACCAAATGAGAAATAACTTTAGCTGCTATGTCATCCGGCCTGTAAAAGCGAAAACCGCCTTTTCCTGCTTTACCAACCGCTGAGCGAAATCCCGCAACGATATATGCTGTTTTCATGTCTTTTTTATAAAATTTAAATTAAGAATTTTAAAAATTAGAGGGGAAACGGATAGGAAAATAATACCTAGACAAACCAAATCAATATTTTTTCTTATCCATTCAATTTCACCGAGAAGGTACCCCGCAATGCAAAGACCAAAGACCCATAAAAATCCACCAACTAAATCGAAAATAAAAAATATACGATAATTCATTTTCCCAACTCCGGCGGCAAATGGAGCGAACGTTCTAACAAAAGGAACAAAACGCGCCATAATTATTGCTTTTACTCCGTTTTTTTCAAAAAACTCTTCTGTTTTATCTAAATATTTTTTCTTAACAAGCTTTCTGTTTTTAATTTTCCAAGATAAAACCTCCAATCCTATTTTTCGTCCAATCCAATAATTGCAATTATCTCCAAGCACTGCTGCTATGTAGAGTAATGTCAATAAAGAAGATAAATCTAAATAACCGGTTTTTGCAAATAACCCGGCGGTAAATAACAAAGAATCCCCAGGGAGAAAAGGCATTACAACAAACCCTGTTTCAATAAAAATCACCAAAAATAAAATGAGATAAATAGCTGTTCCATATTGAGAAAACAACCAATTAAAGTCAAGCGCTAAAATGTGTTTAAAAAGTTCAAGCATTTAATTTCTTAAAATTTTACCAAATTTCACTAAACTTTCGATTCGCTCTAGCGTTTTGCGCTGCATACATAGATCCACAAAAGCTTTTCGTTCCAAATCTAACAAGTATTGTTCTGTAACCAATGTATTTTCTGATAAATCTCCGCCACAAAGTACAAATCCTAATTTTTCTGAAATAAAGGCGTCATGCTCAGAGATATACTTGCCACTCAACATAGAATTTGCCCCAACATAAACAATTCCTAATCCCTCTTGACCAACTACTGTTATGTTTTTACCTTTTTTAGGGGCAATATAACCAATTTCAGCCAACTCTAAACAAGCCGCTTTGGCTCGTGCTAATTGATAATCTCGACTTACCACAACCTCATCAATCCCTTCTCGCAAATACCCTAAATCAAAAGCCTCATATGCTGAAGTTGAAACTTTCGCTTGCCCAATAGTCAAAAAACGCTCACGCAAACGATTGATTTTAATATCTCCTGCCATAAGCTCATCAGATAGGCGTTTTGCAAATTCCTTGGTCCCTGCTCCTGCTGGAATTACGCCTATTCCGAATTCAACCAAGCCAATGTATGATTCCGCATGAGCAACGACTTTATCAGCGTGCATGCACATTTCGCAGCTTCCGCCTAAAGTTAAATTGTGAGGGGCAACAATTACAGGAGCATTACAATAGCGAACGCGCATCATCACGTCTTGAAAAGCTTTAACCGCAAAATTTAATTCATCGAAATCCTGTTCTACAGCCATCATAAAAATCATTGCAACATTTGCTCCAGCAGAAAAATTTTGTCCAGTATTTGAAATGACCAATCCTCTATAGTCACTCTCCGCCAAGTCCATAGCTTTGTTCATCCCTTCAATTACACCCGCCCCTATTGAGTTCATTTTCGTGTGAAATTCTAAATTCAAAATCCCATCTCCTAAATGAACTATTGTTGTATCCGAATTGCCCCAAACTTTATTCTCAACTCGCAAAGAATCCAATTCAATTAAACTTTCGGTACCAGGAATCACTTGATAGGATTGTGATTTCAAGTCATAAAACATTCGCTTTCCATTTTCTGATTTATAAAATGAAGTAAATCCAACCACCTTCATGTCTTGAACCCAATTAGCGACTTTTTTATTGTGGTCGCTAATGAGCCTTAACCCCTGGTCCAATCCAAGAACGTCCCACGTCTCAAAAGGGCCAAGTTCCCAACCAAAACCTGCTTTTAAAGCATCATCAATTTTATATAAATCATCTGAAATTTCCGGAATTCTATTAGATACATAAGCGAAAAGCCCAGCAAAAATTTGTCGGTAAAACTGACCTGCCTTATCCATTCCCATCAACAACATTTTAGTACGCTGCTTAAGGTCCTCAATTGGTTTTGCCATATCCAAAGTGGAAAATTTTACTTTTTCAGGTATTTTATATTCCATCGATGTCAAATCCAAAGATAAAATTTGCTTATTCCCGTTATCATCCTTTGATTTCTTATAAAATCCCTGTTCTGATTTTGCTCCGAGCCACCCATTTTCTATCATTTTAGTAATGAAATCTGGCAATTCAAAAAGCATTCGTTCCTCATCCGAAAGACAATTGTCTTTTAGCCCATTTGCCACGTGTACCAAAGTATCTAATCCAACAACATCACATGTTCTAAAAGTAGCGGACTTGGGTCTTCCTAAAATTGGCCCTGATAATTTGTCTACCTCATCAACAGAAAATCCAAGTTCTTTGACAGTATGAAATAGTGACATAATTGAATAAACACCAACTCTATTGGCAATAAATGCCGGTGTATCTTTGCAAAGCACAGTCTTCTTGCCCAAATATCGCATTCCATAATCCATTAAAAAATCTATTATTTCAGGCTTTGTCTGAGGAGTTGGAATAACTTCAAGTAATTGCAAGTATCGTGGCGGATTAAAAAAATGTGTTCCGCAAAAATGAGCCTGAAATTCTTCGCTTCTACCTTTATTCATCAAATGGATGGGAATTCCAGATGTGTTGGAAGAAATAATTGTTCCAGGTGATCTGTATTTTTCAACCTTTTCAAACAACTGTAATTTAATATCAAGTCGTTCAACTACAACTTCAATTATCCAATCGCAGCTTGAAATTTTAGATAAATCATCTTCAAAATTTCCAGTTTGGATAAGAGTGGAATAGGTTTTTCGGTAAATTGGAGAGGGATTTGATTTCAAGGCAATTTGCAAAGCCCCATCTACTATTCTATTTCGAACTGATTTTGATTCAATTGTTAATCCTTTTTCTTTCTCTTCATGGGTAATTTCATTTGGAGCAATATCCAATAATAGTACTTCACACCCAATATTAGCAAAATGACAAGCAATTCGGGATCCCATTACACCAGAGCCCAAAACTGCAATTCGTTTTATATGTCTATTCATCAGTGTTTAATTTCAATTAATCTATTCTCACAACCTCGTCAATAATTTCATCCATAACTTGCATCGTTTTAAAAAACCCATGAAGTTCTTTTGTAGTAGCTCTTTTGTATATCTTATCATTAAAATCTACTAGAAAATCACGGACAATATTTCTTTTTTTTAACCCATCATTTGTTAAAAATATTAATACTTTTCGTTTGTCCAAACTTGTGATTTCACGTCTTATCCAACCCTGATCCTCCATAGATTTCAATGTTCTAGATAAAGACGTGGGCTCCATGCCCATTCGGGGGCCAAGAGAAGTGCTTGGTGTGCCTGTCTTATCAATATTCATCAATATGAAACCTGTAGAAATTGTCAATCCTCGAGACAAGGCCTTTTGATTGTACATGCGATAGATTCGATGCCAAGCATGCCTCACTTGAACATCAATTAATCCTTGTTTTTTCTCTTTCATTTAAACAAATATACGTATTATTATGCGCGCATAATATAAAAAAGCTGTAATTTTAAAATAGTTATTTTTCGTTTTCCGTTTATGAAACAAATTCGGATCAATATTATTGTTATTCTTTTGGCGGTTTCTGTTATTTCCCTCTTGATAGTGCAAACATTTCAAGTTATTCAACTATACGACCGAAAAATAACCCAATTCAACAATAATCTTAAGTCCTCCCTGGAAAGAATTGCATTACGTCATGAAAAAGCAGAAGACATCCGACGATATATGCGTCTGGTAAATAATGATTTTAGCGCTCAGTACAAAGATATTTTAAAACAAGAATTTAAAAATCTTATTCCTAAAAATGAAACTGTTTCTATTGCTGATACGACAATTTTTGAGGGGGGAAAAAAATTAAGCTATTTAATAATTAAGGGGAAAGCAGTTGATTCGTTATCAGGATTAAGTACTGAACAAAAAGTATATGCGCGTGATATTAGAGAATTGAAAGATTTGTTTGATAAAAATAATAACCCCCTTCCTACTAATGACTCAATGAAAATTGCAATTCAATTAGATGAACAGGTGTTGCAACAGATATTCAAAAAAGCACGCTTTGTGAATGACATGATGGTACAAGCTTTTCGTGATAATGTATATAGTGATCAAAGCAGAAGAATTGATATTGCCTTTCTTGATTCGGTCATTCGCAACGAACTAATTGACGATGATTTACCGAATGTATACAAATTTAATGTGTCTAATGATTCAAATAAAGTTTTCACATTTTCAAATCAACCCAAAACTTACGACACAAAAATCCCTAAATCAGAAAGTGGGAAAACGGTTTTATTTCCAAGCAATATAATTGATGAAAACATCCATTTATGCTTGTTTTTTCCCGATAAGCAAAGTTTTATATTTCAAGAAATGCAAACAACGTTAATTGCAACTTTAGTTGTTGTATTATTCATTATTGCCTCGCTTATAATTATGTTTAGAATTATAATCGAACAGAGACGAATTTCTGAAATGAAAAATGATTTTATTTCAAATATGACCCATGAATTTAAAACTCCTATTTCGACCATTTCTTTGGCGTGCCAGGCCATGAGTGATAGTGATATGATTGACGAACAGGCCAACACCGCCGTTTCCCCCTATGTAAAAATGATCCTCCAAGAGAATACCAGATTAGAAACGCTAGTTGAAAGCATATTACAGAGCGCGGTCATTGAAAAAGGAGATATAAAATACAAAGACGAAATTATTAATCTCATTCAGATTGTAGAAACTGAAATTGATAAAGCGCGCTTTAGAGTAAAATCTTTAGGTGGAAAAATAGAATTTAACGACTTTTTTGAATCCATTGAATTTGAGGCAGACAAAATGCATGTAACAAATATTATTTCCAATCTTCTAGATAATGCAATCAAATACAGCAAAGAAAAACTTGTTATTAAAGTTTCTATTGAATCCGATAATAAACACGTATATTTAATCGTTTGTGACAATGGAATAGGTATTAATAAAGAACACATTCCTCGATTATTCGATAAATTGTATCGAGTGCCCACCGGAAATGTGCACAATGTAAAGGGTTTTGGACTTGGGTTGAGTTATGTAAAAGCCATTTGCGACCATTATAAATGGGAAATAACAGTTAAAAGTGACTATGGTGAAGGAACTACATTCACAATTATATTTAAAAATAAAGGAAGGATAATATGAATAAAAAAATTTCAATATTACTAGCGGAGGATGACGAAAATTTAGGTCAGTTATTATTCACTTTTTTACAGAACAAGGGTTTTCACGTCATTCTTACAAGAAATGGCAAGATGGCATACGACCGATTTACAAAAGATCCTTTTGACTTCTGTGTCTTCGACGTAATGATGCCAGAAATGGATGGTTTTTCCTTGGCAAAAGAAATCAGGGAAATAGATAAAAAAGTCCCAATCCTATTTCTAACGGCCAAATCAATGAAAGAGGACCGTTTACAGGGTTTTGAAATTGGAGGTGATGACTACTTAACAAAACCATTTTCCATGGAAGAGTTATTGGCAAGAATAAATGTTATTATCAAGAGGATTCATCCAGAAGTAATAAATGTAAATACAGAAATATATGTTGGAAAAATTCGCTATGAACCAGAATTACGACTACTACATGTAAGTGGGGGGGCGAAAAAACTGACCACAAAGGAAAATGACTTACTTTTGCTTTTAGTCAAAAATCAAAATGAAATTTTAGATCGACATGCTACTCTCAGGGCTATTTGGGGGGATGATAATTATTTTAATGGAAGGAGCATGGATGTTTACATCGCAAAATTAAGAAAATTACTCCACGAGGACGATAATATTGAGATAATGAATATTCACGGCAAAGGATTCAAATTATTGATTCGTTGACACTTGAATTCATTCTGAAATGAAAGGACCTTTTATTACGAACCTCTTTCTTTCTTTATTTCTTAATCTTTTAATAAAGCCCGTTTCACTTCTAGTCATTGACGCTGAAGTGCAAAACAAGGTTGGGCCTGAAAATTATGGTCTATATTTTACCTTGCTCAACCTGTCCGCTCTTTTTAATATCTTAATAGATTTAGGAATTAATAATTACACCATCCGCAGGCTTGCGCAAGACCCTAATCAAGCCACTAAATATATTGGCCGAGTAATTATTCTTCGCATTCTTTTATTTACCATTTATTGTATCGTCACATTATTTTTCGCCTTAATAATAGGATACAAAGGGAAAGAGCTTTTATTGATAGGAATTTTAATCATAAACCAGCTTCTGATTATGTTTATCTCCTTTGCCAGAAGCTATTTTTCAGGTCTACATTATTTCAAAACAGACTCCATTATTTCTGTTTTAGATCGCTTCTTATTAATCTTCTTGTGTGGCGCTCTTCTTTTTACGAATATCACTTCAACACCCTTTCAAATTGAATGGTATGTTTATATTCAATCCGTCTGTTACTTTACAACAGTAGTAGTGTCCTATTTTATGTTGTCCAAAATCGTACTAATTAATGAATTTACTTTAGACCGAAAATTTTCAATACAAGTCATTAGAGAAAGCTCCCCTTATGCGTTGTTAATTGTTCTTATGTTGTTTTATACCCGATCTGATTCAGTCATTCTAGAGCGTTTGCACGAATACGGAAGGTTTGAAGCGGGAATCTACGCCCAAGGGTTCAGGATTCTCGATGCTTTATATATGTTCGGAATGGTATTCGTGATGCTTCTATTTCCAATGTTTTCTAGAATTTTAAAACAATCTAAAAAAGATATAATCCCTCTGCTTCAAACTAGCGGAAATCTATTAATTGGTGGAAGTGCCGTCCTTGTTATTGCGCTCTGTTTTAACGATAAAACAGTATTGAATTGGATTTATGATGCCAATATTACTGAATCATCTAAATCATTTGATTGGTTAATGTTAGGGTTCTTTTCATTGAGTATAAACTTTATTTTTGGGACATTACTTTCCGCCAACGGCAATTTCAAAGCGCTAAATTACGTATCTGTTGTTGCGGTTGTTTTTAATATCGGATTAAATATTCTTGTTGCACCGAAATATGGTTCAGAAGGAACTGCACTTATTTTCTTTCTTACACAGACGGGTGTTTCAATCACTCAATTTATTTTAACTAAAAAAATAATTGGGATTAAATTTATCCCCTCATTGGTTGTTAAGCATGTTTTAGTAATTTGCCCATTAATGATTGGCGGATTGTATTTCCCTCAAAGTGCCGTGTTATTTATAATTCAAATTTTAATCGGATGTTTAATGCTTTTTACCCTACGAATTGTTGACCTTCGCGAATTAAAAAACTCTTTTATACCTCCAAAAGAAACCATTAACAATAATTAATCGTAGAAAACGTTTAAAGTGTCAATAGTCTAACTTTGCACTTAAAAAAAGCTGGTTTATGACAAATTCATCATCTGATTTATCGGGAAACACGAATGATTTTATTGAATTCGCGTGGTCCAAACGAAAATTTATCACTTATTTCACGATTATTTCAGGCACAATAGCAGCAGTAATTGCGTTTTTAATAACTCCGTTGTATTTATCCACGGCAATAGTTTTCCCTGCGGCATCCTCTACGGTTTCTTTTTCAGAGCAACGAAATGCAAAGTCCGCTTCAATGGATTTTGGCGAGGAAGAACAGGCTGAGCAATTGGTTCAAATTTTACAATCTTCAAAAATACGAGACAAAATTGTAAAGAAATTTAATCTGATGGAGCACTATGAAATTAGCCCAACTGATGATAATAAGTATTACAAATTGGTGAAGGCATATGAAGGGAATTTTTCCTTTACTCGAACGCGCTTTGGATCCATTAAAATTGATGTTTTAGACGAAGATCCTAGGCTAGCAGCTAGTATGGCTAACGGGATCGTTGAGCTTATAGATTCTGTTAAAAATGAAATGGTTTCTCAACGAACATTACCCACATTTGAAATTAATAAAAGAAAAAAAGAACAGCTTGAGAAAGAAATTGCGAACATGAATTCCGAATTAGATTCACTGTCGGCCAAGGGTGTGATGTCATATAGTAGTAGATCAGGATTATTTGAAGCTTACGTGGGCGCATCAGGAAGCGACAGAACAGATATGAAAGAAAAAATCGATGTTAATACAAAGTATGGGGCGAAATACGATGGGATTGAACGCCTGAGAAACGAAAAAATATCAAAACTAGAGGAATTTCAGGCGGCATATGAACAAGCTGAGTCTGATGCCAACACAAAATTTAATCATAAATTCGTAGTTGAAAATGCAGTAGTTGCCGATAAAAAAGAAAAGCCTAAAAGACTATTAATTATCTTAGTTTCAGTTGTTGGTGCAATGATTTTCTCCCTTCTAATTCTTATCGTTCAACAGAGATTTAAAGAATTAAAACAGCCCAAATGATTACTGTATTAAGAAATAATCTATTTCTTTCTCTTAGCTCGCTTACTTTTATCATTTTAATTTCATTCCTTATATGGTTTGACTTGTACTGGTTCTGCTTATTTCCTGTTGCGCTTCTTGGAATTTATGCCGCTATTTATCACTCCAAAGTGATTTTCTTGAGTCTTTCCTTTCTAACTCCATTATCTATTAATATAGAGGAATATACCGATAGTATTGGGTTATTCATTCCGACAGAGCCATTCTTTTTTGGATTTATGCTTCTAACCATTTTCAGTGAACTAAAAAAAAGAACCTTTTCAAAACAACTATTAAATCACCCGATTGTAATTGCTGCGGGATTTTACCTTTTAGTAATATTTATGAGCGCCATAACAAGTAGCCATCCTTTGGTTTCTTTTAAATTTTTCTTGGCTAAGCTCTGGTTTTTTGTCCCATTACTAGTTTTGGCTCCAGTATATTTTCAGGAAAAACGTAACATCTATTGGTTCATTGTTTTATTCGTGGCGGGAACTACAATAACAAGTATTTATACCTTGGCACACCACAGTATATACAATTTCGGTGAAAAAGAGGGACACTGGGTTATGTATCCTTTTTTCAAAGATCATACTATTTATGGCGCGATAGTAGCACTCGTGCTTCCATGGTCTATTGGACTTTTTTTTCTTAAAAAAACAAACCCCCTTGAAAAAATTAGCTTATTTACAATTGTTCTAATTCTTTTGATTGCCTTATTTTTCTCATATACACGTGCAGCATGGCTAAGTGTAATCGGAGCAATCGCCGTTTGGACTCTTATTTATTTCCGTATTAAACTTTCATACCTCATTGTAATTGGTTTAGTGTCTCTTTCATTTCTGTTTATTTCATGGGATCAAATTCAAATGGAATTGGCACGGAATAAGGAAGTACATACGACTGAGGAGTTTAGTACGCGTATTCAAAGCGCAGTAAATGTTTCAACCGACGCATCAAATCTTGAACGAATTAATCGTTGGGATTGTGCGATTGAAATGTTTAAAGAGAGCCCTTTTTTGGGTTTTGGGCCTGGAACTTATCAATTTGAATACGCTCAATTTCAAAAGCCTGAAAATTTAACGATTATCTCAACAAATTTTGGCGATATGGGAAATGCTCACAGCGAATATTTAAGCGCCCTCTCTGAAATGGGGGTCTTTGGATTTTTATCTTTTTTAATTTTGGTAATAACAATCTTTTTTACGGGCATCACTCTATTTTACAAAACAAAAGGGGACCTTCCACAAAAGGCAATTCTGCTGTCTTCCATTCTTAGTTTATCAACTTATTTTATTCATGCCTTTTTAAATAATTTTCTTGATACGGATAAAGCGGCGGTTCCTATTTTAGCTATCTGTGCCATTTTTATTGCGCTTGACAATAACTTAACTACTCAAAAAAAAGACGGCCATTAACCCATTCGGGATCTAAGATTGCTTGTTGTTTCTTGTAAAAATTTATGGCTAAATCATTCCATTCAAGTACTTGCCAGTCCATTCGGCTTACCCTTAATTCCTTTGCAATTTCTTTGGTTTTATGAAATAATTTTTCGCCAATACCCATCTTTCTTTTTTCAGGAATTACAAAAAAATCTTCTAGATATAAACATTTCCCTTTCCATGACGAGTAAGAAATATAATATAAAGAAAACCCTATAATTCTTCCTTCATCTTCTGCTACAATCGCAGAACAAATTTTTTCTTTAAATAAATCAACCCCAAGTTGTTGGGGTGTATTATTGACTTGTTCTGAGGCTTTTTCATAGGCTGCCAAGGCGCAAATAAGATTATAAATCTCATATTCATCTCCAGGACGGGCTTCCCTTATTTTCATTATTGAACGCCCGCTAAATTGAATCGCAACTTAAATCCTGTGCTTAAATTTTGTGTCGGATAAGCTGTTGCTATTTTTGGAGTATTTAATACTTGATCGTAATAGAATTGCAATGTCAAATTCTTAGATAAATTATAATCGGCTGATGCCTTAATAGAAATTACACGCTGGCCCGCGGTTGCTTGATTAGTGCTTTCAACAATTTTTCGGATAACCGTTAAATTGTCTCGTAAAGAAAAATCAAATCTTACATTAACATCGCTTGCAGGAATTTTTTCAAATGGTAATTTTACCTTTGAAAACCTGTATCCAGTTCCTATTACCATCTCGTTTCCTAATATTTCTGTTACTTGGTTATTATTTAATGAGAGAGTTGCGCTTCGATCTTTTTTATATTCAAATTTAGTGATCAACCCTTGGCCATTAATGTTCCATGTAGCGTCAATGCCTAAAAGTGGATTAAACCGCTCCGTTAACACGACATTTTGAACCTGTAAATCAGCAATAAAATTGTTATTTAAATCGCGCCCTATTGCATGACCATTTGCGTCAAATTCAGCGTTTAAATTTGTTTGCATCCCATTTACGCTTACTGTTGAACTATATCCGTGTTTAATAACAAAATTCTTGACAAATTTTTTCACAAAATTATACTTTGTCAAACCATTATAATTCACTGACCAATTTGGTAAAGGAGTATTTTTAATAGGATTAATTGTTTGGTTGTTAACTTTTGTATTTCCATAGGCAGTAAGAAATGCTCCTAGGACAACCTCTTGTTGGCTTCCAGAATAACCCTCAAAATAAACAGAGTTGCTAATTGAGGAAGAATTTGCATTTTGTTGACCAAGTAGGGAAGACACCAATTCTCGGTTATTTAAAAGAGTTGTAAATGTCTCAGAAGAGTAGTCACGGCTATCTAAAAAACCAAAGGCTGACCCGATCGTGAGATTTGTATAAGTCAGGGTGGCTGTTTCTACCTTGCTTTGGCCCTCAAATATACTTTCCTCCTGATTCCATCGGTAGAATTCAGAAGAGTTTCTTGAATAGTTTCTATTTAATGTGAGCTCAATGATTACATCTTTCATGGGTTCTAGTGAAGCTCTCATATTTAGGTTTTCCGTGTGGGTTGTTGTAAATGCTCTATTTAGATTTGAATTTTGAACAAGCCAACCATTTGAGCTGGCTAAAGTGGCCACATTGTAATCATTGCGTCTTCCAAACAAATCATACCCCTGCTGACCGAAAACAAAACTTGACAAACCATAAGTAGAATTATTCATCCCAAGAATTTGTGTTTCTTGATTAAAGCCCGGCAATAAAGTTCCATCAGTCAAGGAATAGGTCCCAGAAATATTTCTGACTGTCATAACTACTCGTGAACCAGCGGCAAGAATGACATTTGGTTTTTCTTTGGCCTTTTGCTCGCGCTTTTTCTTTTTTGAGTCTTTCCTTTTTTTACGTAAATACCGTTTCTTTTCTTTTGGAGTCATCTTTGCCAACATCTCTTCCTCCTTCTTCTTATCTATTTGTTCTTTTTCTTCTTTTTTCGCATCTGCTGGATTATTTTTACCGGAGGCGTCATTATTTCCTTTTGAATCCTTTAAATCAAGTTTCCCCCTTGGGTTTTTCCCGCCACCTAAAACTCGTTTGAAAAAAGGAACTTTATTGTAAAAATTTACCAGGTTGGCTTGTCCTATGAAATTAATTGTTCTATTATTTTGTATTGTGTTTCCAAACTCTGATTGACCGAGCGGGGATCTCTGCCAATTAAATGTTCCGGCATATTTTCCGTTCAAGCTGATCCAGTCCGTTAAAGGAAATTTATCAAAAGGAACCGTAGCACTTAAAGAATAATTATGCGTATAATCCATTGTTCTCCCGAATGTCCCGATTTGTGATCGCAATGTATCTAAATACTCGCGATATCCTGCGGGGTCTAATTTTCTGTCAACACGATTATTCCCTTCTTCAAAAATTGCTTTATTTGATGCTGTAAATGTGGCTTTAATATTTTTAGTTAAATCATATCCTACAGTGTAGTCTCTAATCCAGTCAAACTTCTTTAGATAAATTGGGGCAAATTCGTAGGTCGGAACAAGATTATTCCTAATTTGCCTTTCATTATAAATTCTAGAAATATTATTCGCAAACGATAGATTTTTAGGAAGGAAAAATACATTTGTTTCTTTGACTAATTTGAACCATTTAGATTTTTGTACCGGCTTCCACTTTTTAAAAGGCTCCCAGGGTTTAGATCCAAAAGTATAATTGTAATTCAATGACCCCGTAAAAGTTTTCGTTTTGTCGTAATTAATATTAAAATCGCGGCGCAAAACTTCTGAAAAAGAGTAGTTGGCTGACCAATTTGTTATTTTCCAAAAGCCTGGCGCAGAACCTGCTTTCGCCTCTTTTCGAACATTAGAAAAATTATAAGACCTTCTTTCAGTAAAATCCTGTCCCAACTTTGCTTTTTCTTTCCGTGTTTCAATATCATAATCTGATAGCTTTACATCAGGATTAAAAGGATCATACTCTGGATTAATTATTCCTAGTGAATATCCATAGAAAAAAGGTAATGAAATTCGTGTTTGCTTTCCAAAAAACTGGCCGAGTTGGATAGTTGTGTTTAGATCAAATCCTATTCTCTCAAATCTTTGGCGTTCTTGAACTCTACTTTCAACACTCCCCCAATTTATTCCTGAATAATTTCCAGAAGCAGAAACCACAGCCACATCAGCAACTTGAAATCTCATTTGACCAATAGCGGCATCGCCCCCCTCGCTAACAAAATCTGTAAGGCGCAATTCATTTACCCACAAATTAGCGCATTCTGCATCTCCGTTATCTGGTTTCCAAATATTATTTGGGTCATTTTTCAATGGATTTCGAACTCCTATCATTATTGTTTTCAACCCTTGAAAATTAGGATTACCCTTTACTTTAATCTTACGATTTGGGTTTTTGGGATCAAGATCAGAATACTCAATTATATAAGAAACTCCTGTTGCCCCAGCTTCAACTTTTTGATTCCGCTCCTTTTTTAGATTTAAGAAATCGTCAAATACAATTTCAACATTGTTGTTTTGAGGCCAAATATCCTCTGCAGCCGTGGAATACCATGGCGTAACATCTAAAGGCAATTCATATTCGTAATAGTTCTCAACAAAATCAGTCCCTAATCGAACAAAAAGAGTTAAATCTTTATTTTTTAGGGTATTCGGATTAACTTCCTCTGCATGGACAAACATCTTTAATTTTTTGTATGTTCGAACATCAAATTGTACGTTTTTGTAAGTTGCTCGAGCGTCCCCATCTTGAAGATTACAGACTTCTAAAGACAAAGACTGTTCATTTAATTGCCTTTGATAAACTTGAGAAGGATCTATTTCGCGAACTATTCCGGGCGGAACCTCATATTTTACTGGCGTCCGCTGATCGTTTTCTTCAACATTAACCGCTCCAATATTAAACGTGGTTAAGTTTGGGTCTGTTTGTACACTCAGCCCTGGCTGATTTAAGTCCAACAGATATCTTCTCCATTCGCTTCTTAAAAGCTCCAAGCGAGCAAATCTCAACACTACTTCTTCATCAAAATTATTTAAGAACATCCTCATAAATCGGATTGACCTAAAATCTTGGATGCCATTGACCTTTCTCTCAAATCCATTTAACGGAACCTTAAATTGATACCACCTCTCAGTTTTATTTCCGTTTTGATAGGTTTGAACATTTGTAATAAAGTTTTTTCCAACCTGCATGTCTGATGGCCTCATGCTAATCCTATACTGAAAATAGCTTTCTGTCTCAGATAAGTTGTTGTCTTGGTTAATGTCCTCAATATCGGGTTGATTTGTTGCTTGAGTTGGATATCCATCGCTGTTGGCCGTATCTGACATCTCTTGAGTTGGAGAATTTCCCTCCATTCCATTATACTTCTTATATCTTTCTAAAATAGTTAAGGTGTCCGTATCGTAGTTATCATCTAAATAGTAATTATAATCGTCATTTGATGGGTCAGATAGAATTTTATTCTTTGCCGTATTTGATAAATTTGGTGTTGTATTAACCCAGTTTATAAAATTTTGGTATGCTTGTTCCTCCTCTTGACTTTTCCACCCGTCTAAACCTACGTCTTGATTTAGTCTTGAGTCTGGATTATTATCAAACGCATTTACAACAACTTGTTGAGTTGAAATTTTTGACCACACAGTAGTGTCTAAATTATCAGAAATATCAGTCCCTAAAGGCGGAAGCCCATTTTCAAAGCTTTTTCGAGAATCGGGAAGAATATCCTCAGAAATATTCCCTAAGTTTATATAAAAATCACCCCCAGTATGAGTCGAATTTGGGTTCTGATTTTCCGCATCGTCATTAAATGGGTCTAAAACCCAAAATTGAATAAATTCAATATTTGTTAACTCAAAATCATTTGTATTTAGAGCCCGCATTATGCCTCCCCATCTTGACTCGGGATTAGTAAAAGTTCCATCCGGATTAATGTTAGCCGTTGTATCATAATTATACATCCCTCTTTCCTTGGGATAATATGCTAAATCTAAAACTGGAATATTTGGTATTGAGCCATACTGCATTTGTAAATTTGGGAAAATATCAACTTGATTTACCAATCGCATACGACTATCCGCCAACATTTGTGGGTTTTGTTTTATATGTTGGGGAGTTAAATTATTCCCCTGATAAAAAACCGGATCTATAACATACCATGATAAATTTGACCGTTTAAATCCTGCTGCTAATGATTTATATTGTGCTTCAGGAAACATATCTGGCTGGCCTTGAGGAATTGATGCTAATCTCCAAGCTGAAAATTGACGTAAATCTATGGTGTTCTGCGCTTGTTCAAAATCATCAACATATGAAGTCCCCTCCCTGTTAATTGCACGAGGCTGCCCAGGTATAAGGCGTGCAACTTCTCCCGTGAAAGACAGTGAAGACATTGCACTAGTTGAAATACCCGGTAACCAATCTATTACCTTAGTCAGTAAAGGGAGATTTGTTTTAAATGCCAAATCCGCGCCTATCATTGTATTTTTAAATGGTTCATTCCCTATATCGACTTTCTGAGTTACGGGCCTCTCTAGCATCCTCACCCATGTTGCCCCAAAATTAAATTTATCGCTCATTCGATAGCTATATCGGGCACCCAACATTGATCTCGCTTGAAAACCAAATACAGAATTACTTTCGATTGTAATCTTTATAGGGGTATTTGACTCTAGGATTCCTGAATTAAGTATTTTAACCCGCCCTAAATTATAGTCAACGGTGTAATCAACGCCCTCAGTTAAATTTATTCCTCCTGCCGACACAGTAACGGCCCCTTCTGGGACATTCAATGCATTCAATGGAATATCAGAGGTGACGGAAGATTGATATTCCCCCTTGAAAGAAAACCTGTTCTTTGAAGGAATTTGTTGCGCTGCGGTTATTGTCGAATCATAAAGTTCGGTGTAAACAACTTGGTCAATTAGAGTTTGTGCAATGCCAGCGGCTTGTAACTTATCTTTTAATGTTTTCCCAAAAGGCTCAACTGTAGAAAAGTAAATGCGCCCATTTTTCTTATTAATAGTCCCCCCATTTTCTAGTTTATTCCCTGTAATTGTGAACGGGATAAAATCAAATACCCCATCTGAAAAAGGTTGATTGTTTTGGTTTAATTTATCCATATCCAAAAGAGTAACGATCTGTCTGTCATCGACTCCACTCATTGGAAAATAGGGGATATTAACAGAAGTTTCTCTGTTATTATATAGAATATCTATTTTGAATCCCGTTTGATCTACTTGAAAGGCACCAATTGAATAAACATTTTTCATTACCAAATCCCAAATTTTATTTCGTGGATTTGTGATTGTGGGCTTTAACAATTTCAAAATTAGTGCTTGTTGTCCTTGAGCTCCATCGGTTGATAATTCGCCGACTTGATACGTTTCACCGTTGTATGTGTATTCATATGCAACAGCCAAAACTTCATCATTATTTAGGGGGGAATTCAATGATATAAATCCCAATAAGGCATTGTAGGTGTATTCCTGTTCGGTCAATTTTCTTGCATTTTCAACTTTTTCATAATGAATGGCCTGGTCAAAAGGACCCGGGGCCAAAACCTGAGTGGTTAAAACACTTACGGCACTTGAAAAATCTCGAATTTGAGGCTGAGAAGCCGCCCACGAATATAAATTGTTGGCTTCATTGTCCGGTATTTGAAGATTGCTATACCCTCCGGGATTTCCTTGGCAATTTTCTTGTTTTGCCTCCCCTATATCCGAAAATGCAATTACATTTCTCGTGTTTTCTGGATTATTAGTTCTATTCGTCAGCCACACTTCAATTCGAGTTATATATGCAGTAGAATTGGCAACAGGTAATGTTGCCATTGCGGCATCATAATTGTCGCGGTGATACATATTCAAAAAGTAGTGTCTATTTGCTTCGTATCTATCTGCATTTAGTTCAAATTTTTGGATCTGCGCCTTTCCTGTTATGTTAATTTCTTGTCTTTTCCCCTTTGATGTTGCCGCAAATAAATCCCAATAAGATCTCCCAAATTTCAATTGTGCTTTAGCCCCGAACAAAGTTGTAGAGCCTTGGATAAGAGAAGTTGGGGTGTCAAAAGTGATTTGGCCAAGTGCAATTTTTTGAAGTATTTGATCTTCATTCCCCGTGTGCTCTAACTTAGAAATATTATCAAAATCAAAAGCCGCCTGTGTATTATAACTTGTATTAATTTTAAGCTTAGTTCCTATTTGTCCCACTAAATTCATTTGAATTTGTTGATTAAAATCAAAACGTGTTATTTGTCGTTGGCGGAGTGGTAAAATTGGGTTATCATATCTCGAGTAATTAGCCCCGAGGGAAATCTCAACCTGTCCTTGAGGCGTTAAAACTATTTGATTCCCGCCAAAAAAATCCGCAAAAAGTTTGCTCCCCACCTTTATAGGTAATTCAAACGGTCTCCCCTCCTCGGTTTGTTCTTCGATTTTTTTTTGCCAATTTAACGTAGTTGATTTTTTTCGTTCATACTCCAAATACTCTTCGAGAGTCATCATTGATGGATACCTATAATACAACCCGTTACTTAATTTTTCAACAAACATATACTGTCCAGTAACAGGATCGTATACTATTGTTTTTTGAACGGAGGTGGGGTCGCCAAAATCAAAGCTTTGTGGGTTGTTTAAACTCGGGTCAAGAGGGTTGCTAATGGGAAATTGAAGCGTAGTGTCCTGGGCATAAACTCCTGAATATAAAAGAAAAAGAAAAAAGAATTTTAAATGGCTTTTCACAAAATTTCCTTGTTGAATAAATTTCCCGCTTCTACAATAGTTTTAATGCCCCCTTAATGAGTTCCTCAACAGATTGGTCTTCCGTATTTATTTTATCCAAAACTTTATCTATGAGTTTTTTATCAAAACCAAGGGACATCAATGCATTTAACGCATCAAACCTATTTGTATTGTGATGAGAAAATATATTTTCCGAGGCAGTAGATATTTTTACTATTTTATCTTTTAAATCAATTATTACGCGTTGAGCAGTTTTGGCGCCAATTCCTTTAATTCCCTGAATGGTTGCAACATCACCAGACTGAATTGCATGTGCTACATCATCTGGAGTTAGGGAGGACAACATAATCATTGCTGTATTTGGGCCAATGCCCGAAACTGATATGAGAAGGTTGAATACTTCTCGTTCCTCTTTGGTGTGGAAGCCATATAGTAAATGTGCATCCTCACGAATAATTAATTTAGTAAAAATACAAATCGCCTCTTCTGGCCCAATGGCTGAATAAGTGTTTAAAGATATTTTAACTTCATACCCAACCCCCCCGCAATCAATAAGTAATTCTGTAGGGTTTTTTTCTATCAATCTACCATTTAACTGACTAATCATATTATTAATTTTGAGCGTCGATTACTGCGATTTTTACCATATTTATTATTTCACGAACCGAACTGCCTAATTGAAGGATGTGAATCGGCTTTTTTAAACCAATTAAAATAGGACCTATTGCCTCCCCTTCTAACATTTGCTGAAGCATTTTGTATGCAATATTACCTGCTGAAAGATTCGGGAAAATTAAGGTGTTTACTTCTTTATTCGCCAAATGTGAGAATGGAAACTTTTCCAACATCATTTCACTATTTAATGCGAAGTTGGCTTGCATTTCCCCATCGACAATAAGATTTGGATGTTTTGTATGCAATATTTTTACGGCAGCACTCATTTTTTCTGGGTCTTCGCCGGGAGATGAACCAAAATTAGAGTAACTCAAAAGAGCAATACGGGGAGTTATTTTTAATTTTCGAATTGTTTTTGCAACATTTACTGTTATTTCAGCGATTTGCTCTGCAGTCGGATTCAAATTAACAGTTGTATCTGCCAAGAAAAGAGGGCCTCTCTTTGTAATTAAAATATAAATACCGGCTACAACATTAACATCTTTTTGAAGGCCTATTGTTTGTAAAACGGTTTTGATAAAAGACCTGTAACTGCGAGTTACACCTGTAATCATCGTGTCCGCATGCCCAGAATCAACCATCATTGAACCAAAATGATTTCTCTCTCGCATAACCTGGATAGCCTCAAATTCAGTGTATCCTTTACGTTTTCTTTTTTCAAAGAATGCTTTGCCATAAGTTATTCTTCGCTGCTCCTCTTCTTCTGACTTAGGGTCTATTACTGTTTTTTCCGGCAAATCAATACCATATTCCTCTAATAAATCTTCTATTTTTTCTCTTTTACCCAACAAAATTGGATAAGCAACTCCCTCCTCATATGAAACTTGGGCCGCCTTGAGAATTTGAATATTATCTCCCTCTGCAAAAACAACCTTCTTTGGGTTTTCCTGTGCTTTTGAAGTTATGTTACGAAGAAGCTTATTGTCAAGTCCTAATCTAGTTTTCAATGTTGCCTCGTACTCATCCCAGCTTAATATAGGGTTTTTGGCAACTCCTGAGTCCATTGCTGCCTTAGCCACTGCAGGAGCAACGTAATGTATTAACCTTGGATCCAGGGGTTTGGGTATTATTTGCTCTCTTCCAAATGAAATATTTTTTTCACCATATGCTTGAATTACTTCCTCAGGTATCGTTTCTTTGGCAAGAACTGCAATAGCTCGAACGGCAGCTAATTTCATTTCTTCATTTATCGTCGTTGCACGAACGTCTAATGCACCGCGGAAAATAAAAGGAAACCCGAGTACGTTATTAACTTGATTTGGATGATCAGATCTCCCAGTAGCCATAATTATATCTTTTCTTACTGCAGTTGCATCTTTGTACGATATTTCGGGTTCTGGATTGGCAAGAGCAAATACAATTGGATCATTTGACATGGAGCTAATCATAGATTTGGTAACAAGTCCAGAGCGTGATAGCCCTAGAAATACATCAGCACCAACAAATGCTTTTTCAAATAAAATATCATTTTCATGAATCGCAAAATAATCCTTGTATTGATCTAAGTCTTTTCTTGCTTTTGATAAGAGTCCTCGCGAATCATACATCAAAATGTTTTCTAATTTGGCACCAAGAGAAATGTAAAGTTTAACACAAGACATTGCAGATGCCCCTGCGCCGGAAACAACAATTTTCACTGCACTAATTTCTTTCCCCGCTAATTCTAACGCATTTATGAGTGCCGCTGAAGAAATAATTGCAGTTCCATGTTGATCGTCATGCATAACTGGAATGTCCAACTCTTCTTTTAACCGCTTTTCGATCTCAAATGCTTCCGGGGCTTTAATGTCCTCTAAATTTATCCCTCCGAATGTTGGAGCAATTGCCTTAACGGTTTGAATAAACAATTCTGGATCACTTGCGTCCATTTCAATATCAAATACATCAATATCAGCAAATATTTTAAATAAAAGCCCTTTGCCTTCCATAACGGGCTTAGATGCTTCAGGACCAATATCTCCCAAGCCTAATACGGCTGTACCATTTGAAATTACAGCAACTAGATTGGCTTTACTTGTATATTTGTAAACGTCTTCTTTATTTTCGGCGATTTTTAGACACGGTTCTGCTACTCCAGGGGAATACGCTAACGATAGATCGCGTTGAGATGCATAGGGCTTAGTAGGAACAACTTCGATTTTTCCTGGTTTCCCGGCCGAATGATAATCCAAAGCTTCCTGTTTTCTGACTTTAGCCATTAGAATTTTTTAAGGCCGTAAAGATACAAAATAGAGCTGATTTTCAATATCGTTATTTGAAGTAATTCTTAAATAATAAAACGAATTTGTGTTTTATTACAAACATTCTTTTTTTAGGCAAATCACTTATAATCAATTAAATATCTGATTTTATCTAATTATAAACGAATAATATTCGACAACAAATGCTTAAAAACCGAAACCGATTTGATGCTTGATAAAACTTTGCACTGTCGATTTGAACAAAACAAATCATAGGACACATAATTTTTTCAAACCTTAATTTTTACAAACATGAATGCACTAAGAAACAAAGTGAGTTTGATCGGAAGACTGGGAGTAAATCCCGAAGTATTAAAATTTGAATCGGGCAAAACACTCGCTCGCTTCACACTTGCCACAAATGAACCAATTAAAGTAAACGGGTCCTGGCAAGAACAAACGCAATGGCACTCCATCACAGCGTGGGGTAAAACAGCCGAAAATATTCAGCGCGTCCTACAGAAAGGGCAGGAGATTATGATGGAAGGGAGATTAGTTCAGCAAAGCTATGAAACCAAAACTGGCGAAAAGAAGTTTGGGACTACAATTGAACTCAAAGAATTCTTACTTCTTAACCCGACAGGAAAAAGCCCGGAAATTAAACCAACTAAAAAATAAAAATGAATCACGTTAATTTAATTGGAAAAGCTTGCTCAGATGCAAAATTTATCATTCTCGGTAACGGTAGAAAAATAGTAAAATTTTCACTTTCAACAAAAGAAAATTACTTGGATGAAGATGGGAAAATTAAATCCAAAAACACGTTACACAACCTAACTGCTTGGGGAAAGTGGGTGAAAATTCTAGAACAAACAGAAATAAAAGGAACCAACCTTGCTGTTGAAGGGAAATTGGTGAGCCGTTTTTATAAAAGTAACGGAAGTACAAGGTTAATTTCTGAAGTAGAAATTAACGACTTAACATTAATACAAACAAAATAAAAAATATGAAAACAGTAAGAAATCACATCACATTAATTGGAAACATAGGGTCAGCTACCAAGATTACAAAATTTGAAAATGGAAAAAGCGTTGCCCGCTTCAATTTAGCAACAGATAATCTCTACCGAAATAATGCTGGAAAGTTTACTAAATCAGTCGAATGGCACCGAGTATTCGCTTGGGGAAATATGGCTGAATTCATTGAAAAATATGGGGATAAAGGCAAAAAAGTAGCCATCCACGGTCGACTTGTAAACAGGTCTTATTTATCAGAAAAAGGGGTGAAAAATTACATCACTGAAGTTGAATTAAAACAAATTATTGGGCTTTAATTTTCTTGATTTTAAAACAAAAAAGGGGATGAGATTTCATCCCCTTTTTTACTACTGCTTTTTCTAATTTACCACCAATACCTTGCCGACTTTCTTATCTTTTCCCTGATTCATAGCGCTCCAAATAAGATATACTCCAGTGGCCACTCGCTCACCATTTAAATTTTTACAATCCCATGATGCTGTCCCACCGTTTGAAGTAGTTTTATAGACAAGGTTACCGGCAATATCCGTTATTTTGACGTCTGAATTATAGCGTATTCCCTGAATGGTAACTGGTCCTTGGTGCGTCGGTCTTACAGGATTTGGAAAAACGATAGTATTGGCATACTCAGGGTCTTCATAAGTCGCATCTGTGCGATAAGAAACCAATCCTTTGTCGGTAATGATAAACAACTCGCCGGTCGATTGATCTAACTTCAAATCATAAATGATATCCGAAATCAAAGGTGAATTATCAGTAGTGTGCTGTTCAATTATCTCTGATCCATCGGACGATAATAATAATATGCCTGCGTTTGCTGTTGCAATCCACTTTCTATTGCCACCATCCACTTCGATATCTGTAATATGCGTAGACCCAAGGACATATTCTACATTTCCTTCAAATTGGACCTTTACGCGTTGGGCATCATATTCACCGGGATTCGCGTCAAAAGAAGAAGGTGCATTATATAAGATTGCAAATCCAGCATCTGTTCCAATCCAAATTTCTCCCTCAAAACCAGCTGCGATAGCGGTAATGTTTTCGGATGGTAAATTGCCATTATTTTCACCTGATTTCAAATTAATGCGTTTATCATCCAATGAGTTTGGAATTGTTCCATTTGTATTGTACCCAAACAAACCTGCATTATCTGTTGCACACCAAATATTTCCGTCAAAATCGACAATCATTTTTTTAGTGTATTTGTTTTTAGCGGCAAAGCCTAAATCAAAATTCATCCAAGAGCCATTATCAACTAATCTTACGTTTAATGGTTTATCACAATACCCATTCAAACACCACAAATTTCCCTTTTCGTCGTAGCAAACATCTGAAACCAAGGACCAGCCATTTCCAACCGAAGTAGATTTCAGCGTTGAATTAACTTCTGTGAATACCTGTCCTTGATTATTATTGAAAATAGTTAAAGGAACTTCTGAATAGGTACAAGTAGCGTATTCATTGGTGTTTTTTGGATTGATTGAAACATCGATAAAGTCAAAAACGTCTAATCCTTCCCAACAATTTTGTTCATAAACATCCGTTAGGCTCCACGTCTCATTTTCAAAAAAATGAACGCCGTTTTTAGAGAATCCAGGGAGCTTTCCTACTAAATATCCTGATGAAATGGCTAATTTACCGTCAAAAGAATCCATGGAATAAAAGTATTTATTACTCGTGCCAGAAACTTTAAAAACATCGAAAGAAAAATAATTGGACGGGAACCATATAAGTCCTAACTCTAAATCAGAAATCCAAATCCCCTGAGAATTACTTGATGATCGACTTACAAGAAACTCTTGATTAAAGGTGCCAAAGCCATAAAAAAGAACTTCGTTAAAATTTTGATCCTGTTCAACATAAGCACCATTCACATTGAAAGCTAATTTCCCATTGTTCAACACATTAATTGAATTTATTTTTGCTTGCCAGGGAAATGAAGATATTACTTGATATCCAGAGGGAGTTAATTTAACCACCGAGTCAGCGGGTGCACCCTGAACCTGCATTAAAACAACTAAATTGTCATTGAAATTTTCAATTTCTTTATTCGTAACTCCTGTTTGTGGGAAAATACGTGAGTCTATACTCCACTGCGAGGGGTCTGAAAGAGCAGGATTTGAAAGAGTACCGGCCAATAATTTAGTTGGCGATAGAGCAAAAATAGTATCGCCTTTAAAACAAATATCATTTACTGCCTCTAACGAATTAGTTGGGTAATACGTGTCTTTAATCTCATTTTTAATTGGATCAATTTTTAAAACGGCAAAATCACAAGCAGCATAAATAAAATTTCCGTTTTTTTCAAAACGATTGATTCGTTTGGAATTAGACATTGAGGCTAGTTCGAGAGCAGGAATATTATAAATTTGTTCATTTTTTAATCTATCAATATTACCGTTCTTATACCCAATGTACAATGATTTATCTTGATAGTCATAATACAAACAAGAGATTTCAATATCAGACAGTCCATTCAACACATTTAATAATTCTTGGCTTTTATCCGATATTTTTAATGCTGATAGACCATTTTCAAATGCAGTATAAATATACTCTTCCGTTGCAACAACATCTATAGCCGTTTTTGTCGTTGAATGAAAACGCCATTCCCCTGTTCCAATTTGTGAATGGAACGAAAAGCTAATAAATAATAAAGAAATGAAAGTAAACGTTTTCATGGTATACAATCCGTCATTCAAACGATGAAACTTCGTTTTTGTTGTTTTTAGTTTATGGTTTTAATTGAAAGGCGCTACAATATTTAAGAGTTCATCAATTTTTTAAGATAAAATTCAATTAAAGATGAATAATCAAAGAAAAATTACAATTAGCTTCTCTTCATCAAAAAAATCTACCCTTTAAAAACAACAAAATTCCAGGAGAAAATTGGTTGGTATAACACCCCTTAAAAATCGAATGTTTCCATGAATTTTGTGGTAAAATTCCCTTTTTTGAAATCGTCGTTTTCCATTAATTTTTGATGGAAAGGGATCGTTGTTTTAATACCTTCAATGATATATTCATCCAAAGCTCGTTTCATTTTTAAAATGGCTTCCTCGCGAGTTTGTGCTACAACGATTAGCTTGGAAATCATTGAGTCATAGTTGGGTGGAATTATATAACCAGAATAAACATGAGCATCAATTCTTACACCGTGTCCGCCTGGACAATGGTATTCGGTAATTCTTCCCGGTGATGGACGAAAATCTGTATGCGGATCCTCTGCATTGATTCTACACTGAATAGCATGGCGCATTACCGGAATATAGTTTTTGCCTGAAATTTTTTCTCCCGCTGCAATTTTTATTTGCTCTTTAATAAGATCAAAATTGATTACTTCTTCGGTGATTGTGTGTTCAACTTGAATCCGCGTATTCATTTCCATAAAATAGAAATCCCGATTCTTATCAACTAAAAATTCTACCGTTCCTACACCTTCGTATTTTACTGCTTTGGCAGCTTTTATCGCTGCATTTCCCATTTTTTTGCGAAGGTTGTCTGTCATAAATGGTGAAGGCGTTTCTTCTACCAGCTTTTGATGGCGTCTTTGTATTGAACAATCTCTTTCTGAAAGGTGACACGCATTCCCATACTGATCTCCTGCAATTTGAATTTCGATGTGACGAGGTTCTTCAATGAATTTCTCCATGTAAATTCCGTCATTTCCAAATGCCGCTCCAGCCTCTTGACGGGCTGAGTCCCAAGCGGCTTCAATATCTTCCTCCTTCCAAACGATACGCATTCCCTTTCCACCGCCCCCAGCAGTTGCTTTTAAAATAATCGGATATTTTATTTCTTTGGCCGTTTTTTTTGCGTCGGCTAAATCCTTTAAAAGCCCTTTTGAACCTGGAATACAAGGAACCCCGGCTTTTAACATGGTTGCTTTTGCAGTTGCTTTATCTCCCATTCCGGCAATTTGATCGGGGAGGGCTCCAATAAACTTGATACCGTGTTCCTGACAAACTTTTGAAAATTTTTCATTCTCTGAGAGAAAACCGTACCCTGGGTGAATTGCATCGGCATTAGTGATTTCCGCAGCTGCTATAATATTTGGAATAGACAAATAAGACTTTGCACTAATTGGGGGGCCAATACAAACGGCTTCATCTGCAAAGCGCACAGGTAAACTATCTTTATCCGCAGTAGAATAAACGGCTACCGTTTTAATTCCCATTTCTTTACATGTCCTTATGACGCGCAAGGCTATTTCACCACGATTAGCGACTAAAACTTTTTTAAACATAAACTACGGTTTAAATTAGGCTGGTTCAACTAAAAATAAAGGCTGATCATACTCAACGGGTGATGCATCCTCAATCAATACTCTGACTATTTTCCCTGATATCTCTGACTCAATCTCGTTGAATAACTTCATTGCTTCAATGATACAAACCTTATCTCCTTTTTGAACTATACTTCCTACAGACACAAACGCATCTTTATCAGGACCCGAAGAACGATAAAACGTACCAATCATTGGGGATTTAACCGTAATAAGTTTAGAATCTTCTTGAGGGTCCGAAGAGTTCTGAACATCAGGAGCCTGCTTGACGGGAGGCGAACTAGGAGCGGGAGCAACAGCCGGAGTTGAAATTACCGGTGCAGGAGCGGACTGAACGATTATTGGCTGTTCTAATCCACGTGCTTTTTCGGCTTTAATAATAATTTTAAAATCCTTTTTTTCAATTTCTAACTCAGTCAGACCAGATTTAGAAACTAATTTCATTAAATCTTGTATCTCATTTAAATTCATAAAACTATTTTTTGTAAATATAATTATTTTGGATTATACGCCCACTTTAAATAAACCGCACCCCAGGTAAACCCACCTCCAAATGCTGATAAAATCAAAGTATCTCCTTTACGAAGTTGGCTTTCATAATCCCATAAACACAAGGGCAAAGTTCCCGCGGTTGTATTTCCATATTTTTGAATATTTATCATTACCTTTTCCTTTGGAAGCCCCATTCGATCTGCTGTGGCGTCTATAATTCTCAAGTTGGCCTGATGCGGAACAAGCCAATCAACATCTTCACTTCTAAGGTTGTTTTTTTCCATGATTTCAACTGAAACCTCCGCCATATTTGTAACCGCAAACTTGAAAACTTGCTTACCCTCTTGTTTTACAAAATGCATTCTGTTTTCAACGGTTTCAATAGTTGGCGGATTGGCGGATCCGCCCGCGGGCTGAATCAAATATTGTCTCCCCGAGCCATCACTTTTTAAAATAAAATCCAAAACACCCAATCCTTCTTCATTTGGCTCAAGTAGTACGGCTCCGGCTCCATCTCCAAATATAACACAAGTAGTTCTATCTTGATAATCTAAAATAGATGTCATTTTATCTACACCAACTACCACAACTTTTTTATATCTGCCCGTTTCAATAAATTGGGCTCCTGTTGCCAAAGCATAAATGAATCCTGAACAGGCCGCTATCAAATCAAAACCCCAAGCGTTTGTCATGCCGGTCTTATCGCACAAAACATTGGCTGTACTTGGAAAAGGATAATCGGGCGTTACCGTAGCCAGTACCACCAAATCAATATCTAGAGGATTAGTATTTGTTTTAGAAAGCAGTCCTTTAACGGCCTCCGTCGCCAAATCAGAAGAAGCGCCATCTCGAATAATTCTGCGCTCTTTAATTCCTGTCCTTGTTGTAATCCACTCGTCTGATGTATCAACAATTTTAGCCAGATCTTCATTTGATAAAACCTCATCAGGAACATATCCCTGAACCCCAGTAATAGATGCTGTTATTTTTTTCATTGGCTATTAAATGCTTGATTTAGTTTTTCTGATAGTTTTGAATTAGCCACTTGATACGAATGCAAAATCATGTTTTTTACGGCAATATTATTTGATATTCCATGTCCAATAATCGCATTCCCTTTAACTCCTAAAATTGGCGTCCCTCCATAATTTTCATAATTAAACCTATCAAAATATTCGTCTCTAATCCCCCGCTTACGCATTAGGGCATATATTCCTTCGGCCTCTTTCAGAACAATATTTCCCGTATATCCATCGCACACAATTACGTCTGCTTTCCCAAGAAATAAATCTCTCCCCTCTAAATTTCCGACAAAGTTTATTTCATCTGATTTTGAAAGCAATCCATAAGCGGAAATAGTTAATAGATTCCCTTTTGATTCTTCTTCTCCAATATTTAAAAGCGCGACTCTTGGAGCTTCAACTCCATAAACCGACTTAGCGTAGAGGGCTCCTAATACTGCAAATTGGTATAAAACATCTACTTTACAATCTGCATTCGATCCTACGTCAAGTAAAATGGTTTTTGAGCCATCAATTGCAGGAAGAGTTGAAGTTATGCAAGGGCGAATTACTCCCGGTATAGTATTGAGTTTATAAATAGCCCCTACCAGCATTGCCCCTGTATTTCCTGTGCTTGCGAAAGCGTCTAACTCTCCTTTAACAAGTAAATCAAATCCTCGAGAAATAGAACTATTTGGTTTTTGCGGAATTGCCCTGGTTGGATGATCCTGCATAGTAATGACATCTGGGGCGTGAATAATTTCGAATCTATTTGAGTCGATATTAAATTTAGAAAGACAGCTTTCTATCTCGTTTTTATCGCCAAGAAAAACAATAATAACTTCTTTCGGCAATTCATTTAATGCCAAAATAGAACCATCAATGTTAACGTCAGGAGCGAAGTCTCCTCCGAGTACATCAATTCCGATTTTCATTTGCGGAATTCAATTGTATTTTAAACGGCGACTTCTTTTTCTGCTACTACTTTCCCTTTGTAGTATAACTTACCTTCATGCCAATGTGCATGATGAAATAAATGAGGCTGTCCGGTAGTTGGGCAGGTTGCAATATTATTCGCAACAGCATTTTTGTGAGTTCTTCTTTTATCTCTTCGCGTTGTAGAAGTTTTACGCTTAGGATGTGCCATAATTTTATTTTTATATTTTAATTTAAATTCTTTAATGCCGCCCATCGAGGATCAACATTGCCGATTTGTGGTTCTGCTTTTTTAGAAAAAATATACTTATTCAGGGATTCTATCATTTCTTTATTGCACATTCCATCTTTGTGAATGATTCGTGCCGGCAAAGAAACAGTAATAAATTCGTAAATCGGTTGAGTAACATCAATCTGATAACTGTCAGGATGAATAACGACTATTGCCTCATCATCAATTTCTTCGATTCCAAACTTATAAATCAATTTAAAAGAATTTTTTATCTCAAAATCTACTGAATCAGCACACAAATTACATTCAGATTCTATTACGCCTTCAATGTGAAAAAACAATATTAGCATTGTTTCTTTTTTTTCAAGGTCAACAGAAACATAAATGTTTCCTTTTTGAACCAATGAATAATCTAATTCTTCAAAGAACGCATCATCTATTTTAAAATCAAACAAATGATGTCCCGTTTTTAATCCTGCAAAGGAAATAGTATAATCGGATTTTCTCTTCATAATTCCTTTAGATTAAAACAGAGCGCAAATGTAAGAAAATTCATTGAAATCAAAAAATGTAGCACTAATAAACCTAATAATTGAATCGCATTTAATCGCGCTCACCCCTGTCTCCTTCAATTTTTTTTACAGGAAGAGGGTTTAGATTAATTTCTTTTACAAATTTCCTGGATTTTAATATATCGCATGCCGCATAGATTGCTGAGCGGAAAGAATTTTCAGATGCTTCATTTTTTCCCGCAATATCATAAGCAGTTCCGTGGTCGGGTGATGTGCGCACAATGGGTAATCCTGCTGTAAAATTGACCCCGTCGTCAAAAGCGATTGCCTTAAACGCTGCCAATCCCTGATCATGATACATTGCCAACACCCCATCAAATTGATATCTAAGTTTGGAACCAAAAAAACCATCCGCTGAGTATGGCCCGAAAATAAGCTTCCCCTGGCTTTTGGCTGATTGAACTGCGGGTAAAATTATCTCTTTTTCTTCTTGACCTAATTTTCCGTTTTCGCCAGCGTGTGGATTTAATCCAAGCACGGCTATTCGCGGCTTTAGTATCGCAAAATCTTTTTTCAAGGAGTCCTCAAATTGTTGAACCCTCTGAAGAATCTTGTCTTTAGTAATTTTAAGAGAAACCTCTTTGAGAGGCACGTGCACTGTAACTAACGCGACTCGCAATTCCCCCGCCATTAAAATCATTAGTGCTTCATCTACACCTGACATTTCTGCTAAATATTCTGTGTGTCCTGAAAATTTAAACCCCGATTTGCTTACCTCATCTTTTGAAAATGGCGCGGTAACAAGAACGTCTATTTTACCGTCTGCTAAATCTTGAGATGCTTTTTCAAGCGATTGAATAGCGCATTTCCCTGAATCAGAAGTGGGGCTACCCGGGGTGATCTGAACTTCTTCACTCCAAACATTTATAACATTATTCTTTCGCATTTGTATTTCTTTTGCATCTCGAATTGTTTGGTAATTAAACTCCAAATCGTTTAACTGTTTTTTGTAAAAAGATATCACTTTTGAAGACCCATAAATCACTGGTGTTAAGCCGAGTAATATCCTCGAATCTTTTAATGCTTTGATAATTATCTCTGGGCCGATACCATTTATATCCCCTATTGTAATGCCTACTTTAAGCTGATTGGAATTTGCGGTTTCCTTTTCTTTCTCCATTAGTTTGTCCTATTTTTTAAAAATTGATAGAGCAATCGAACCCCTGAACCAGTCCCTCCTTTTGTGCGATATCCATCCTTTGCGTCTAGCCAAGTTGGCCCAGCCACATCGATATGAATATATGGGGCTTTTACAAATTGTTCTAAAAATTTTCCCGCCGTTATCATACCTGCATTGGGACCCCCAATATTTTTTAAATCGGCAATTGAAGACTTCATCTCTTTTAAATATTCATCCCAAAATGGAAAACGCACCACGCGCTCATATACTTTGTTCCCCGCTTCCTCTAACTCATTAAAATATGAATCATTTGCATTCCCCATCATAATACTAGCATGCGTCCCTATAGCCCTCAAAGCAGCCCCTGTCAAGGTTGCGGCATCAATCACTATTTCTGGCTTATACCTATCCGCATAAGTCAATGCATCCGCCAAAATTAATCTGCCTTCTGCATCCGTATTTAACACCTCAACAGTCGATCCGTTGTGCATGGTTAAAATATCGCCCGGCGTGTAAGCGTCCATTCCTGGCCTATTGTCCGTTGCGGGAATCAATACAACCAAATGAATTTTTAGCTTTTGAAGAGCAGATAAATAGATTGCACCCGCCATAGCTGCTGCACCCGCCATATCGCACTTCATGCAATCCATTGATCCAGGTGTCGGTTTTAAGCTTAGCCCCCCCGTATCATAAACCACGCCTTTGCCTACAAGAATAATTGGTTTTTCATTAACTGCTTTTGAATGTTTGTATTCCGCGATCGTAAACGTAGGCGGATCGATTGACCCCCGATTGACCCCAAGTAGCCCGCCCATTTTCAATGCTTCAATTTGTGCTTTTTGAAGTACATTCACCGAAAACCCTGCCTCATTTCCAGCATTTGTAATTTCCTCTGCTAACTTTACTGCGGTTAGAAAAGAAACGGGTTCATTAACCAAGTCCCGCGTCCAATAAACAACCTTACAAGTATTCCAAACCTCCTTTACCTTTGAGTCCCCGATCGCATTTGAAAGAATAATCTCAGACAATTTGTTTTTACATTCGTCTTTTTTTGAAAAATATTTAATGAATTGATAATTTGCTAATATCAGCCCTTCTGAAAATTTTAATACTGCATTCTCCGGGCCGCTTATTTGTATTTTCTCCAGTTTTTGACCAATATGCTGTTGAACAACGGCCCCTGCAATTCGTAGATGTTCCTCACTTTGTTCACTGTAAATTGCAAACGCTAAAAACTCACCCTTTTTAATATAGTCTATCTTTTCATTTGAATTTGAAATTTGCTTTAAATGTTCTCTTGTAAATAGACTATTGCTAATTTTATTTTTGAGGTCTTTATTTGAAAATAAAAAAACTATTGAAAGATCTTCTGAAAATGAGTTACATTGAGATATTTGCAGCATCGAATATGTTTTCCACAAAGGTAATAAAGTATTTAAGGTTGATGGCTAAAAATCGTTCGGTTTTGCTCCAAATATCTCTCCATCAAGCGTGGAAGAGGATATTCATTTAGAATCAATACCGGAATTTCTATTACGTCGGGTGAGTTTAAAAATAAAGAATCTGAAAACACAATGAACTTAGCATATAAATGCTGATGTGATAAAATGTGTTTATATAAAGTAGAAATTGTTCTAATTTTATTTTTATTGTCTGATAAAAATTCATCCATTTGCTCAACACTCTCAAATTCTATTTTAGGAAACTCAAACATATTTTTCCATATATCGTTTTCAGTTTTTTTTCTAAGGCGAACCGTTTCTCTATTTTCATCCAAATAAACAAAATAAACAAAATATCTATTTCGGATTTTAGGCTTCCCCTTCTTCGCCGGCAATGAAGTAATTGTATTATTTTTAAATGCCTCGCAATATATATTTAACGTGCAAATTTCACAATTTGGCTTCCCTGGAACACATTGAAGGGCTCCAAATTCCATAATGGCTTGATTAAAAAGTGCGGGTTGGATTTTATCCAATAGTTCATTGGCTAAAAAAATAAATTGTTTTTTTCCCTCTGAGGTGTCTATTGGTATAGCTAAATTAAAAATTCGACTTAACACCCTGTAAACATTCCCATCAAGTACTGCATAAACTTGATCAAACGCAAAGGAAGCTATTGCGGCAGCCGTGTATTCTCCAACCCCTTTTAATGCCAAAATCTCAGTGTGTTTTGATGGGAAAACGGAATTTAACTCTTTAACAATGTACTTTGCTGTTGTGTGTAAATTTCTTGCGCGAGAATAATACCCCAAACCCTGCCACATTGATAGAACTTCTTGTTCTGAGGCTGAGGCTAATCCTTCAATTTTTGGATATTTTTTTACAAATCTTTCAAAATAGCTCTTACCTTGAGCCACACGTGTTTGTTGCAAAATCACCTCACTCAACCAAATATAATATGGGTTTTTAGTCCTTCGCCATGGCAGGTCGCGCTTGTTTTCTAAATACCAATTTTTAATTAGCGCTTGAATTTCAGTCATTTAACGCAATTGTGAAAAAAAAATCCATATAAAAGCACTTTTACAACTAATGCTGATTAAATTTGTAGCGCAAAATTACTAATATTTAACTCTTAAAAAATAAATTATGACCAAGGCAAACGTTGTCAACGAAATCGTACAAGAAACAGGACTTGAAAAAGCTGAAGCACTAAAAGCTGTTGAAGCATTCATGAGTTCCATTAAAAATTCATTAACCAAGGGACAAAACGTATACTTGAGGGGTTTTGGTAGTTTTATTGTAAAGGAAAGAGCGGAAAAAACAGCGCGAAATATTTCAAAAAACACAGCGATAATAATCCCCGCTCACAAGATTCCTTCATTCAAACCAGCAAAGACTTTTGTTAGAGAAGTAAAATCTAAAGTATAAATCAAAACGCTTACCTCGAAGGGCTTCAGCTATTTGGGCTGACTATTTTACGTTTTAGTGATTTACTCAGCCCTCTTGTTGTTAAAATTGACGTGGAGGGGCGGTCTAAAAAGGCTAATTGGCCTCAACCCAATCCCCGTTCTCTTTGATAAGATCAATTAATGCTTGAACAGCTTCATCTTCAGCTACATTTTTACGTACCACCGTTTTTTCTTTGTACAGATTAATCTTCCCCGGACCCGTTCCCACATATCCGTAGTCGGCATCGGCCATTTCGCCCGGTCCATTTACAATACAGCCCATAATCCCAATTTTTATTCCTTTCAAATGAGAAGTGCGTTCTCGGATTTTAGCGGTTGTTTCTTGCAAGTCAAAAAGTGTTCTTCCACATGACGGACATGAAATATACTCTGTTTTAGAAATCCGAGTTCGGGTTGCTTGTAAAATTCCGAAGGCAGTTGAATTCATCAAAGTAGAAGGTTGATTACCGGATAGCCACAACCCATCTCCGAAGCCATCAATGAAAAGCGAGCCACAATCACTAGAAACATACAATTGAAAGGTTTCCGCATCTGACGAATAATTTTCAACCTTTAAAATAATAGGAACATCTAACTTTTGATTCAATAGCTCAACAAAAACCTTTCTAAAAAGCTGCGTTTTGTTAGAATATTTGGTTTTTAATACAAGCACCAAATTAGGGTATTCTTGAAGGTTGCTTGGTAATGCGTCTGAACATTCAAGCGCTAAAAACGCTCGTTGTTCCCTGCTTAATTGTGATAATTCATTTTTCTGAACAAAAGGATAATATCCAACTTTATTCTCGTAATTCTTCTTCCAAACGCTAAAATCAACAAGAATTCCCAAAGTTCCCGGCACTTCAAAATCAAGCATGTTTTGACCAATATACACGTAATCAGCAGCTAAATCTTGTAAATTCCATTTATCCAGTTGAATAGAATAATTATAGCCAAAGCCATAGAAATTTGCGGTTGTAATTTGTTGTTTTTCAGATAAATCAGCAACAACTACAGGAACATATTTTCCTCCAATATTGTGAAGTTCTTTTGTTAATCGACGAGAATATGAAAATGGATTATACGGTAATTCAGACAACGATTCTCCAATTTTAAAATCATTCGTTGAATTGAATTTTTCAGCTAATTTCTGAGCAACGGGTATTTCAAATTCCGGTTCTTCGGTCAATGAAACACGAATGGTATCTCCTATTCCATCTTCAAGTAATGCGCCTATTCCAACGGCAGATTTAATTCTTCCGTCTTCACCATCCCCAGCTTCTGTAACTCCTAAATGCAGTGGGTAGCAACGTCCATTTTTTAGCATTTCTGCAACCAATAAACGGTACGCCTGAACCATCACGAGCGTATTACTCGCCTTCATTGAAATGACCAAATTGAAATAATTATTTTTCTCACAAATTCGAATAAACTCGAAGGCAGATTCAACCATCCCTTCCGGTGTATCTCCATATCGACTTAAAATCCGATCTGAAAGTGACCCATGATTTGTACCTATTCGCATTGCAGTATTGTATTCCTTGCAAATAACAACCAAGGGAGTAAATTTTTCTTCAATACGTTTTAATTCATTTTGATAGCTTTCATCTGTATAATCAATTTCTTCAAACTTCTTTTTGTCTGCATAATTACCAGGGTTCACTCTTACTTTTTCTACCAATCGTGCTGCTATTTCTGCAGCATTGGGTGTAAAATGAATATCGGCAACCAAAGGAGTCGAATACCCCCTCTTTATTAATTCATCTCGGATTTTCCCAAGATTTTCAGCTTCATTCTTGCTTGGCGCTGTTAGTCGAACCAATTCGCAACCTGCATCAATCATTCGAATCGACTGTTCAACCGATTTTTCGGTCTCCATAGTATCGGTTGTTGTCATGGACTGTAAGCGAAGGGGGTTTGTTCCGCCTATTTTAAGTCTCCCAATAGATACTTCACGTGTTGGAATTCGTTTTCTTGACAAGAACTCTAAACAATATTTCATTATTACAAAACTAACAAAGTATTATTTAGTTTGTTGTTTTGTCAAAAATTGTGCGCGATTCAAATAGAAATTCCGAAGAATTTTATGGTATTACATCAACGACACATCGTACAGAATAACCATTTCCTTTTTCGTTAAGCTTTCCTACAATCCCACTCTCTAATTCATTAATTACCGCTGGATAGTTGTAAGCAAGACCAATTCGATAGGCATAGTTAGGATTTAAATCCTGATTCAAAGAGGTTGATGTCCAAAAATTAGTGTATTTACCCTTACTCTTTCCATCAATCCAATGTGACATTGGTGAAAGGCTTACGTATCTACTTCCAACTGGTTTTGCGTTAAACATATTTGCTGTATGTTCCTCAAAATGCTGATACGTCTCCCATCCTGATTTTGCCATTATTTTTCTCGGTGTTGCGTTTGCCCCTCCAAGTGAATTAACGAAGCCTGTCCATTCAAAAACAGTTGGAATGTGGGTCCCCGTTGGAGCTAAACCACGCTTATCCACAACGGCATACCAATTATACAAAATCGTCTTTGTATCAACTCCGTTCTCATCTTCATAATAACACCAGGCCGAAATTTCATTTTGGTATGCATAATACCACTCTTGTTCTGTTTGAGCATGCATGATTTTCTCTCCATTCTTAAATCTTTTCACAGAAAGATTACTCGTCATCCATTCAAGTTTATTAATAGTGATTAGTTTATACATATTCCCATCGATGTCTTTTACTGTTTGTGCAAAAGCAAAACTTAGGGAAAGAATTGAGGCAACAAATAGAAAAATTACTATCTTCATAATTCAAAGAATAAAATACTATAATCAGTTTTATGAAAAGCGTTACTAAAACTAGTTTTATAGTTTACTTATTTTTCCTCCACATTTGTACGAGCTTTCTAAGTCAAATACATCAAATAGATGTACAAAAATATCGTTTGAATATTCATGTTACAGATACATACGATACAATTAATGTCCTCGAAACTGTTTCATTTTTTTGGAAAGACCAAACTAAAGAGCCGTGCTTAAATCTTACATCTGTTAAGAAGAATGGAAATGGAATGAAGATTAAAAGCATTAAAAAAGGAAATAAAAAAATAGATTTTATCCACAAAATGGATACGATATATATAACTGGCCTGACATATTCCGAAGAGTTATTTGAGCTTGAAATCAACTACTCTGGTGTTCCTGCCGACGGATTAGTTATCGGTGAAAACAAATATGGAAACCGAACTTTTTTTGGTGATAATTGGCCTACCCGCGCTCAAAATTGGATTGCTTGTAACGACCATCTTTCGGATAAAGCAAAAGTCTATTTTTCCGTTATCGCTCCCGCTCATTATCAAATAATTGCCAATGGGGTTCATGAATCGACAACAACGTTATCGGAAAAAGAAAAAATTTGGAATTATTATTCAGATATTGAAATTCCTACAAAGGTAATGGTTGTTGGAATTGCTAATTTTTCAGTAAAGTGGAACAACGAAAATTATATTTCCAGTTGGGTATATCCTGAAAACGAAAAGGGCGGGTTTTACGACTTCGATCTCGCACCATCAATTTTGGATTTTTTTGTGAATTATATTGCCCCTTATCCATTTTCAACACTGGCAAATGTGCAATCAACTACAAGATTTGGAGGAATGGAAAATGCCGGTTGTATCTTTTACGATGAAAATGCGATTAACGGAACACGAAGCTGTGAAGCACTTCTTGCTCACGAAATTGCACATCAATGGTTTGGAAATTCAGCAACGGAAAGTGATTGGCCCCACTTGTGGTTGAGTGAAGGGTTTGCAACCTATCTGACCTTAATCTACCAAGAAAAGGTTAGGGGAAATGAGTTATTCAGACAAGAATTGGAACAGGATCGAAAACAAATAATTTCTTTTTCAAAGTCATATCCTAATCCAGTAATAGATTCTACGCAAAAGAATTTAATGAACTTATTGAACGCAAATTCATATCAAAAAGGAAGTTGGATTCTGCACATGCTTCGCAATAAAGTAGGTGATAAAACCTTTCAAACTATACTTCAAACGTATTATTCAAGCTATAAATTCTCTAATGCTTCAAGTGCTGATTTTGCGCGCGTTGCAGAACAGGTTTCCGGAATAGAGTTAAAGTCTTTCTTTACTCAATGGTTGAGAATGCCTGGAATTCCTCAATTATCCGCTCGGTTAAGTTTAAAGAAAAAAAACATGACTGGCTTGATTATTCAACTACAAAAGAATGTGGTTTATGAATTCCCTTTACAACTAAAAATCAACTTTGCAGATGGGTCCTCAATTATAGAAACGATAAATATATCAGAGAAAGTAACGAAAATAAATAAATCGTATTCAAAAAAAATCAGTTCTTTTGTGTTAGATCCCAACGTTAAATTATTATTCGAAGAAGTGAGATAATATGAGTGAACTAAATTATACCAAAGCTTTTGAAGAACTACAACTAATTGTGGCTGAAATGGAAAATGGAAAAATCTCTGTTGACGATTTAGCAATTAAAGTAAAGCGCGCTGCGGAATTAGTAAAAATCTGCAAAAATAAACTTTCCGAAACTGAAGGAGACGTTCAAAAAATATTAAGCGATTTGGACGAAAATGAGTGATGTCATTTCACAAGGTGATACGTCTTAGAATTTATCCGAATTAAATACAATCCATTAGGTAAGGTTTCTGTATTAAGGGTAATTCCGTGCACAAAATTTGAGCTAAAAAGAACTTGTCCGAATTGATTCAT
>Ga0194118_10000601_pt1 | contig 58641 bp, 51 predicted proteins | sample TA2MahsurfametaG_2_FD_148662 | JGI IMG/M metagenome (GOLD analysis project Ga0194118, IMG submission 148662) | Freshwater microbial communities from Lake Tanganyika, Tanzania - TA2015013 Mahale N5 surface | ecosystem: Environmental > Aquatic > Freshwater > Lake | place: Tanzania: Lake...
TGGTTGGCTGGGGAGACCGGGATGCGGTTGAAACCATCGACGTTGGCGGTGCGGCCCTGGTCGCGGGCTTCGTCGATGCGCACATGCACCTCGAATCGTCGAAGTTGTGGGTGAGCGAATACGTGAAAGCGGTGCTGCCGAACGGCACCACCGCCGTCGCGGCCGATCCCCACGAGATCGCCAACGTGGCCGGCCTCGAAGGAATCCGCGCGGTTGTCGATGCTGCCGAGCAGATGCCCTTCACATTCGGTGTAGCGGCTTCGTCGTGCGTTCCCGCATCGCCCTTCGAAAGCGCGGGGGCCGCGTTCATGCCGGCTGACGTGCGCAAGATCATCGACGAGATGGGTGCCATCGGAGTGGCCGAGGTGATGAACTTCCCGGCCGTGATTAACGGTGACCCGATGTTCCGCGAGATCATCAAGACGGCCGGATGGCGTCGGGTCGACGGACATGCGCCGGGCTTGGAAGGTCGCGCACTCGATGCGTACCTGGCAGCAGGTGTCGAAAGTTGTCACGAATCTTTTGCCCCCGATGAAGCGCACGAAAAACGCCAGAAGGGAATGTGGGTTTTCCTGCGCCAGGGCTCGGTGTGTCAGGACCTCGTTGAGTTGCTGCCCACTGTGCTGCACCACGGGCCGCTGTGCTCGGCATTTTGCAGCGACGACCGCGAGCCGGATCTGTTGCGCGACGAGGGCCACATCAACCACTGCATCCGCTTGGCAGTTGGCGCGGGACTGAACGAAATCGATGCACTGCTCGTCGGGTCGTACTTCCCGGCGCAGTACCACAACTTCTTTCACCTCGGCCAGCTCGGTCCCGGATACCAAGCCGACGTGGTTGTGTTCGACACGCTCGACGGTTTCCGGCCGTCGATGGTGCTGCAACGCGGTCGGGTTGTCGCGCGCGACGGCAAGATCTTGCCGGGAGTCGTGCCCCAGGTTGATCCGCCGAAGAGCCTCTACAACCGCGTGCGGTTGCATCACTTGCCGTCGGCTGCCGAAATGACGATCGAGCCGCCCGCAAACGGCAGGGCCCGCGTCATCGGCGTGAAGTCGGGAACGGTTCGCACGACGTCGTTGATCCTCGATGTCAACGATGTGGCGTGCGACATTGCCCGAATTGGCGTGGTCGAGCGGCACAAGGCAACGGGGCGAATTGGCTTGGGGTACGTGTCGGGTTACGGAATTCAACGCGGCGCAATTGCGTCGACCGTTGCCCACGATGCGCACAACATCATGGTGGTGGGTGCGCGCGATGCGTCGGGCCCGGCCGACATGGCAGCCGCGGTGGCGCGCGTGGCCGAGATGGGCGGGGGACAGGTTGTCGTGGTGGACGGCAAGGTCATCGCCGAGGTGGCGTTGCCGATTGCCGGCCTGATCAGCGAAAAGTCGCTGCCCGAGGTGGCGGCCGAAATCGACCACGTGGTGAAAGTCGCGCGAACGCTGGGCATCACCCTCGACGCACCTTTCATGTCGCTGTCGTTCCTTGGCCTGTCGGTCATTCCCGACCTGCGGATCACCGACCACGGCTTGGTCGACGTGAACGTGTTCGGGGTCGTGCCGGTCGCGGTGTAAATACGCCGGACGCCAGTACTTACGCGGAGAAATCCGCCGTCGTTCACCTTCCGTACACCTTCCATTGACCTGACCGACACCGGGGTTTGAAAGGCTCTCGGACGTATGGGAGCCGTCGTCGACAGCGGGAGCGAGCGAGCAGTACCGCTCAACGTTCCCGCCAAGCGTGAAATCGTCGCGCGATCCAGTCGAGGCGATCGGATTTTCCGCGGAATCGTGTCGGCGGGTGCACTGTCGTCGCTGGTACTGCTCGGGCTCATCGCAGTTTTCTTGATCGTGCGCAGTGGTGAGATTTTCGGTCGCTTCGGACTCGACTTCATCTTCTCGTCCGACTGGACCGCGGGCGCCGAGGCCGACGGTTCGGATTCGACGTTTGGCGTGTGGGCGATGCTGATCGGCACGATCATCGTGTCGCTGATTGCCGTTATCGTCGCCTTGCCGCTGGCCGTTGGGGCTGCACTTTTCATCGAGTTCTATCTGCCTGAACGCCTGCGTTCGGCTGTGCGCATGCTGGTCGACATATCCGCCGCAGTGCCATCGGTTGTCTACGGCCTTTGGGCAGTTTCGATCTTCTCCGGCGCCGCCTCGTCGTGGGGAGAGCTGCTGCACAAGTTCGCCGGCTGGTTCCCACTGTTCGGAGTCGAGAACGAGCAGTATGACCGCAGCCCGTTCGTGGCGGGTTTGGTGCTTGCCATCATGATCACGCCGATCATCACGTCGGTGTCGCGTGAAGTGTTCTCCCGCACGCCTCCCGACTTGGTCAATGCCTCGTATGCCCTCGGTGGCAGTCGCTGGGGTGCGATTCGCAACGTCGTGTTGCCGTACGGCTCGAGTGGTGTCGTCGGTGGCACCATGCTGGGCCTCGGTCGGGCACTCGGTGAGACGGTTGCCGTGTACCTGGTGTTGAACCTCGTGTTCAAGCCGAATTTCCGGATTCTCGAATCGCAGGGCGGCAACGTCGCTTCATTGATTGCCACCAAGTTCGGCGAAGCAAGCCAATACGAAATCAAAGCGTTGCTTGCGGCGGGCTTTGTTCTCTTCGTGTTGACGATGGTCGTCAACATGGCGGCTACGTACATCGTCCAGAAGAAATCACCACTGGAATCATGAGCGACACCGCACTTGCCCCGACACCTGCACCGATTCGCCCGTGGAAGGTCACGCCGCGCATGGTGGCGCCGCAGCTGGGCCTTGCATTCGGGGGAGCAGTTGCGGCGATGGCGGTGGTCTTGGCCACGGGCCTTGCGGGGTTCGACGGCTGGCTCGTGGTGTTCGTTCCGATCTCGATCATCGGCACGCTGCTGCTCTCGCGCAGCAAGGGCGCAGTCGCATCGGTCGACGCCATTGTGGGCAACGGAATCGTTACGGTCGCCGGGATTTCGTTCTACCCGATTGTTTCGCTCTTGTGGACCGTCATCTCGCAGGGTCTCGACGCGTTGCTCAACTGGAATTTTGTTTCCTCGGACATGCGCATTTCGGGTCCCGACGACGAATTGAACATGGGCGGTGCGCTGCACGCTCTCGTTGGAACCTTGATGATGGTGTCGATCGCTGCCGTGATCACGTTGCCGCTCGGTGTGCTGACAGCCGTGTACGTCACGGAAGTGCGCGGCAAATTGCGCACCTTGGTGCGCTTCATCATCCAGTCGATGAGCGGTGTGCCTTCGATCGTTGCGGGATTGTTCATCTATTCCACGGTTGTGATGGGAATGAACAAATTCAGCGGTTTGGCTGGTGGTCTTGCACTTGCGATTCTCATGCTGCCGACGGTCGCACGTACGGCCGAGGAAGTTTTGAAGTTGGTTCCTGACGATCTGCGTTCGGCGAGCTACGCATTGGGTGCACCACAGTGGCGCACCACGTTGTTCGTTGTACTGCCCACGGTTCGCAGCGGCATCGTGACATCGGGGATTCTCGGTGTTGCGCGTATTGCAGGGGAGACGGCGCCGTTGTTGTTGACCGCCAGCTACTTCACTGCAACGACGTTCTCGCCGACCGAGGGCCCGGTGGCATCGTTGCCGATGTTCACGTTCGGTCTCTTGCAGAGCGGCACTGAGTACTCGTTTGCACGCGCGTGGGCCTGCTCATTGCTGCTTCTCTTGGCGGTATTTGTATTGTTCACGATTGCGCGCGCATTGAGCGGGAGAGACAAGCGATGACGGATGTGAAAGGGCACGAGGTCACGAAAATGGTCGAAACTCAAGAGGCGGTTGCCGTCTCGTCGCGACAGAAGGCCGGACTCGAGGCCCGAGGAATTCATGCCTGGTTCGACAAGCATCATGCGCTCGAAGACGTCAACCTGTTCTTCCCGGAAAACACCGTCACCGGTCTCATTGGTCCGTCGGGGTGTGGCAAGTCGACGTTTCTTCGCATTCTCAACCGCATGCACGAGTTCATCCCGAAGGCCGCGATGGCCGGTGAAGTCTTGCTTCATGACGGCGATATTTACGACCCGTCAGTCAACCCCGCCGAAATCCGTCTGAAGATCGGCATGGTGTTCCAGAAGCCGAACCCGTTCCCGGCCATGACCATTGCCGAGAACGTCGTCGCCGGAGTGAAGTTGGCGAAGCTCAAGGTTGCAAGCCGCGATGAAGTGATTGAAGAGTGCCTGACGCGTGCGGGTTTGTGGAAGGAAGTCAAAGATCGCCTCGGCGCAAAGGGTGGGTCGCTTTCGGGTGGCCAGCAGCAGCGTTTGTGCATCGCTCGAGCACTGGCCGTGAACCCCGAAGTTCTGTTGATGGACGAGCCGTGTTCCGCGCTCGACCCGGGTAGCACGCTGCGCATCGAGGAAACCATTGGCGAGTTGTCGAAGACGATGACCATCATCATCGTCACGCACAACATGCAGCAGGCGGCACGCGTGTCCGACTACTGCGCTTTTTTCCTGGCCGACGGCGGTCCGGGCCACCTCGTTGAATCGGGACTGACGTCGCAGATGTTCACCACGCCGACCGACAAGCGCACCGAGGACTACGTCCAGGGTCGCTTCGGCTGATTTCGTTCAGCCATTGTTCACATTGGTGAACCGTTTCGTTCACCCCCTCAACCCTTTCGGTTGAACTCGGTCTTCTACCGTTTCTTTCGTCAGAGAACTGACGATTCACACCACTACGGAGGACCAACAAAATGGCATTTCGCCGCCGTGCAGTAGGAAAAATGGCAGTCGCCGGAACGATCGCGGGTCTCGTTGCGAGCCTCGGATTTTCGGGTGTCGCGAAGGCAGAGTCGGTGTCGGGCTCGGGTGCAACTTTCCCGAAGACCTTCCTCGATGCCTGCATCCCCCTCTTCAACCAGAAGTCCGGGCACACGCTCTCGTACAACGCGAAGGGTTCGGGCGGTGGCAAGACCGACTTCAAGAACGGTCTCACCGATTTCGCCGGTACCGACTCGCTCGTCGCCACGAAGGACAACCCGTCGTTCGGCTGGACTTACGTGCCGTACGTGCTGGGGGGCATCGGCGTGGTGTTCCGCCTCGATGAGTTGAAGGGCGCAGACTTGTCGCTCGGCTCGGCCACCGTTGGTGGAATCTTCTCGGGCAAGATCACCAAGTGGAACGACCCGGCGATTGCCGCCGACGTGAAGGCCAACCCGGTCTTCGCGAACTCGGTGAAGAAGAGCTACTACAAGGGTGCCGTCGTCACGATGAAGGCAGATTCGACCGCCGCAGCAACCGTCTCGGTCAACATGACATCCGCCGCCGCAAAGGCGACCAAAGGCAAGAAGATTGAGGTCGTGCAGGAGCTGAAGGGCAAGAAGACGGTCCTCAAGTCGGTTGCGACGAAGGTCGGCGCGGTGTCAATCGCGGTGAAGACGGTTGCAAATGCCGAGTACGTCGTGAATGCAAACGGTAAGAAGCTCGCCGCATTCAAGGCCACGAAGGTGACCCTGCCCGACAAGAACATCACGGTGGTGTACCGCAGTGACGGCTCGGGTACGACGAACAACTTCGTCAACTACCTGAAGAACACCGACACGGCCAACACTTGGACCGTTGCCGATGCATTCACCGGCGCGTTCCCGGGTGGCGCAAGCGCAGTTCCGGGCAGCTTCCAGGGTCAAAGCGGTTCGACGGCACTCTCGAACTACGTCGCCGACAACAACGGCACCGTTGGTTACACCGAAGTGTCGTTCGTGATCGAGCGCGAGGCGAAGGGCATGAAGGCTGCGTACATCAAGAACGCCGCCGGCAAGTACGTGTACCCGTCGTCGGCGAACGTGTCGGCCTTCCTCAGTGACTACGCGCCGGGAGCCAAGGGAACGATTTCGTTCAAGTACGACAACAAGGATGCGAATGCGTACCCGATCGCGGCCGTGACATATCTGCTGGGCAAGACAGCACCTAGTGCCAAGAACGCGATCGTCTCTGACTTCGCAACGTTCCTGCTCGATGAGTGTGGTCCGCAGTTGGCGGAGTCGCTCTACTACGCACCGGTTGCCGGAGCGTTGCTGAAGGCCGCCGAGTCACTGGCGAAGACGATCAACGCCGGCTGATCAAGGTTTCACGACGACAGAGTCGTCGTGGTTGAAGTGCCCGACACGGTCGAGGTGGATCCATCCACCTCGACCGCTGTCGTTGTGCCGTTGGGGTCGATCGTCGTCGACGAAGTGTCGACCGAGGTCGTGGTCTCAGCAGCGGTTGTGGTCGTTCGCTTGGGCTTCGTCGTTGTTGTCTCGAGCACCGTGGTGGTGGTCGAGGTGGTGGTGACGATCACCCAACTGACCGCTGGCCACGGAATGGTTTCGGGAGTCTGTTGCAGTTGGTCCTCGGGGCGTTGGCTGAGCCACAAGGTGAGTGAAGCGCCGAACACGATCGCCGAACCGATGGTGGCGCGGCCGATGCGCCTGACCCGTGTCTCGCGCATCATGGGGCGCCCTCCACCGCGATACGGCGGCGAATCTCGCGGGCTACCTTCCACTGTTGGGCGGCGAGCGTGCGACCCGAGAAGCGCAGGTCGAAGGTTTCTGCCGCGATGTCATCGACTCCCAGCACGCTGGGTGCTTCGAGGATGAGCGGCGCCCATTCGGGATCGGCCGCGATGTCTGCGCCGATGCGGTTCAACTGATCGATAGTCGCGTCGAGGTCGGCGTCCCGCGACACGGGCACGGTGATGAGGACACGCGACCAGTCGCGCGAGAGGTTCATCGTTTGACGTAACTGCCCGTTGGCGATGGTGAAAAGGTCGCCGTCGAAGGTGCGTACCTTGGTCACGCGCAGGGTGACCTCCTCCACGCGACCCTCGACCCAACCGACGGGAACGAGTGGGCCGACGTTCACCACGTCACCGACGCCGAATTGGCGCTCGGAGATGATGAAGATGCCGGCAAGAACGTCGCCGACGATTTGTTGTGCGCCAAAGCCGAGCCCCGCGCCGATGACCGACACCATGGGCACCACGGCACTTGCCGGGAGGTTGAGGAGCAGTAACACCCACACGAAGGCGACGGTGGCGATCGTGAAGTTGAGGCCCCACCGTGCCGCACCGACCAGTGCCCCCTGATAGGCGCCGATGGGGTTGTGGCCGAGGGGGTCGACCTTGGCGCGCAGGCGCTCGATCCGGCGGGCCTGGTAGCGGGCGATGAGACCGATGATGCGGGTGAGGAAGAACGCCCCCGAGGTGATGGTGACGATGATGAGACCTTCGTCTTTGATCCAGTTCCACGCGCCCGTGGTGCGTTCGGCGGCAACGATCAAAAGCATCTGTGGGTCAGCATAACGACATGACAGGATGAGCCCGTGCGCATCGTTCTCGGTACCTGCCACCACGACTGTCCTGATTCGTGCGGTTGGGAGGTCACGGTCGACGAAGGCGTTGCGACGAAAATGCGTGGTCACGCAGAGCATCCCTTTTCGCAGGGTGAACTGTGTCCGAAGGTGAACCATTTTCTCGAGCGCGTCTACAGCCCCGACCGTGTGACGACTCCGCTCATCCGGGACGGCGCAAAGGGCTCGGGTCGGTTCCGGCGCACGTCGTGGGACGAAGCGCTCGCGTTGATCGTCGATGCGGTGCGTGAGCGTGTGACGCTGCACGGTGGGGAGACGGTTCTGCCCTGGTCGTCGGCGGGGAACCAGGGCTTGTTGCAGATGTCGTCGCTCGACCGCCGATTCTTCGCCGCATTGGGCGCCTCGACGACGCACGGTGCACTGTGCGGCAGCGTGGCAAAAACGGGTCATGCCGCCACCACCGGCACCGGCATGAGTTCGGACCCGACGACGGTCGAGCATTCGCGGTACATCATTCTGTGGGGCACCAACACGCGTCTCACGAACAGGCACCTGTGGCCCTTCGTCGAGCGTGCTCGCGCCGCTGGCGCCAAGTTGGTTGTGATCGATCCCGTACGAACGATCACGGCCGACTCGGCCGACTGGTTCATTCAGCCTCGTCCGGGAACCGATACGCCGCTGGCCCTTGCGATGCTCCACGTGATCATTGGCGAGGGCCTCGTCGATCGTGATTACGTGGAGGCACACGTCTCGGGCTACGCCGATCTCGTCAGCACCACGGGCGAGTGGTCGCCTGCGAGAGCGGCCGAGGAGTGCGGCATCGATGCCGCCGATATCACCACGCTGGCACGCGAATACGCGACAACCCGTCCGGCGTTCATTCGCACGTTGATCGGTGCCGAGCATCGCGCGAACGGCGGCATGATCTTCCGTACGCTCGCGTGTCTGCCGACGGTCACAGGCCAGTGGCGGCACTTGGGGGGCGGCCTGTCACGCAGCGTCGGCTCATGGTTTGGTGACTACGTCGACGACTCAGTGTTCAACCCGGTCAAAGCGCCGCGGGTGCGATCTCTGCCCTTCACCCAGCTTGGTCGGGTGTTGACCGACCCACAGACTCCGCCCGTGACAGCGCTCTTCGTGTGGAACGGCAATCCGGTGATCACGTGTCCGAACGCCGCATTGACTCGACGGGGTTTGGTGCGCGAGGACTTGTTCACCGTGGTCAGCGAACAGTTCCTCACCGATACGGCGAAGTATGCCGATGTCGTGCTACCCGCTACGACCCAGATCGAGCACGTCGATGTGGTTCCCGCGTGGGGCCATCTCAATCTTGGGTGGAACGGCAAGGCAATCGAGCCGGTGGGGGAATCGGTGCCTAATACCGAACTTTTCCGTCGTCTTGCCGGTGCTTTTGGAATCACCGACCGACTGTTTTCGTTGACCGACGACGAGTTGGTCGACATGGCGCTGCGTGACATCGATGCCACGGTGCTGCGTCGCGATGGTTTCGTGCGGTTGCCGAACGCGGATCGTCGCCTTTTTGCCGACGGTCGGTTCGGTCATGCGGACGGGCGTTGTGACGTGTCGGGAATCGTGTATCAGCCGGTCGCGCGCGACGAGAGCCGGCCACTCGTCATGTTGACTCCGAAGCAGCACTCACGGTTCCTGAATTCGAGTTATTCGCATCTGCCCGCGCACGGTCCGCGTGAAGGCGGACCCTTCGTCGAGATGACGGCCGATGACGCAGCCGAACGTGGACTCCTCGACGGTGATGTGGCGCGCGTTGCGAATGATCGGGGTGAACTGAGGCTGCCCGTTCGGGTGAGCGACCGCTTGGGTCGGGGTGTCGTGGCGGTGCCGTTTGGTTGGTGGGATGCAGCCCACGACGGCGCCGTGTCGGCCAACGACCTGACGTCGGATGCCCCGACCGACATGGGTGGTGGTGTGGCATACCACGACACGTTCGTCGAGGTCTCCCGCACCTAGCCCCGGTTTTGGTGGTCGGAGATGTCTCGAGGGGGGATCACGGCCGATAGGGAGCGAGCCAACACCCGGGCAGGGCATCGTGCGGGGCACGACGACTGCGAGCCCCCCGACGCTGCCGGGCGACGTCCAGTTTCAGCCCTTCGCCATCGACACGGGTGCCGTCAACGCTCCACACCAGATGTGGGCCGACGCGTTGGCCGCCACATTTTTCGCGATGGGCGACGATGGCCTCGCTCGGCTCACCCACTACCCATCTCCAAAGGTGTCCCGGCACGCCGGGAAGTCTCAGTCGGGGTTTTGGTCGCGGAGGAACTTCTCAAATTCGGCGGCAAGGTCGTCACCGCTTGGCATTGAGGCCTCTGAGCGTTGGTCGAACTGTTGCTCGAGCATGCGAACGTAGGCGAGTGCCTTCGTGTCGTCCTCGACGGCTTCTTCATGCAGCACGGCCCAGCGCCGTACTTCGCCGTCCATGTTCGCATGGCCCGTTGGAACACCGAGAACGTGTTCGAGATGGCGCAGTAGTGCCGCCGTGGAGCGGGGGTGTTGTGCGTTGGTGAGGTAGTGCGGAACGCCGACACGCAGCGAAACCGCCGGCAGGCCCGTGCGGTCGAAGCGCTCCTGCATCACGCCGATGACACCGGTGGGACCCTGGTACTGCGGTTGTTGCAGGCCGAGACGACGCGCGAGATCGGGGTTCGTGGTGCTGCCAACGACGGGTGGCAGGCGTGTGTGGGGCACCTGGTCGGCGAGTGCACCGAGCGTGACGACGGCGGAACACTTCAGGCCCTGGGCAACCTCGACGATCGCATCGATGAAAGTCGACCAGTGAATGTGCGGCTCGACACCGGCGAGGAGCACAAGGTCGCGACTGCCCTCGGGAAAACGTGCGATGTAGATGTCGTTTTCGGGCCATCGAATCTGGCGTTGCTCGTCATCGTCGAGAAACACCTCGGGGCGTTCCTGCGTGAAGTCGAAGAACGGATCGGGATCGATGCTTCCGACGATGGTCACCACGCGGTCGCGCACGCACCATTCGATGGCCTGCGTCGCGGCACCCGAGACGTCGAACCAACCGCGCAGGGCGATCAGAAAGACGGGGTCGCGCAGCGGCGCGACGTCACCCCAACTGGTGGTGAGGACGTCGCTCGACTTCACACCCCGAATTCAAGCAGCGTTTTCACGCCCCCAAGCGCTCGACCACGAAATCGATGCAGCGTGTGAGTTGGCGGACGTCGTCAGGGTCGATTGCGGGGAACATGCCCACCCGCAACTGGTTGCGACCCAGTTTGCGGTACGAGTCGGTGTCGACGACGCCGTTCGCCCTTAGTGCGGCGTTGATGTCGCCGGCATCGACACCATCGAGGTCGACCGTGCCGACGACCGCCGAACGGTGAGCGGGGTCGGCGACGAAGGGCGACGCCCATGACCGCGAATCGGCCCACGAATAAAGGTGGTCGGAGGACTCCCTCGAGCGGGCGGCGCACCACGGCAGGCCACCGTTGTCGAGCATCCAGCGCACCTGTTCGTCGAGGAGAATCAGGGTGGCGAGTGCCGGTGTGTTGTAGGTCTGGTTGGCCACGCTGTTGTCGAGGGCGATCTTCATGTCGAGTGCGGCGGGGCACCAACGCTTCGATGCAGCGATCTTGTTCACGCGTTCCACCGCGGCGGGTGCGCATGCGGCGAGCCACAGTCCGCCGTCGGCAGCGAAGCACTTCTGCGGTGCGAAGTAGTAGACGTCGACGTCGGCAGGATCCCACAACAGACCGCCCGCGGCCGACGTGGCGTCGACGACAATCAAGGCGTCACCGGAGAACGAGGGACGGGCCAAATGCATCGCGACACCCGTCGAGGTTTCATTGTGGGTGAATGCGTACACATCGACCTCGGCCTGCAACGGCGCGGGGTGTGCGCCGGGCTCACTTGACACCACGACGGGGTCACCCAGGTGCGGAGCAGCGGCCGCCGCCTCGGCGAACTTCGAGGAGAACTCGCCGAACACCAGGTGCTCGCTGCGCGACCCGATGAGACCGAAAGTGGCGACATCCCAGAACACCGTCGACCCACCGTTGCCGAGGACGATCTCCCACCCGTCGGGAAGCCCGAAGAATTGCGAGAGGCCCGAGCGCACCGACCCGACGAGGCTCTTGACCGGGGCCTGTCGGTGCGATGTGCCCATCAGGGCCCCACCGCGACCCGACAAGGTCGCCAATTGTTCGGGCCGGATCTTCGACGGGCCGCATCCGAATCGGCCGTCGCGGGGGAGAAGTTCTGGTGGGATGCGAATTTCTTGGGGCGATTTCGCGTTCACCGTGTCATTATTTCACCCATGGCTTCCCCAACGAAAGCGCGGGCCTCGGTGCGTCTGGCTGCCATTGCAGAGTCCGCAACCCTGGCCGTCGACTCCAAGGCGAAGGCCCTGAAGGCAAAAGGTGAGAATGTCATCGGCTTCGGCGCGGGTGAACCCGATTTCCCGACGCCCGCCCACATCGTTGAAGCGGCTGCAAAGGCATGCCACGACGAAAAGAACCATCGCTACACGCCCGCCGCCGGCTTGCCCGAGCTCCGCGAAGCCATTGCGGTCAAGACCAAGCGCGACAGTGGTTTCGACTGCAAGGCAAGCCAGGTACTGGTGACCACCGGTGGAAAGTACGCCGTCTTCGTGGCCTTCGCCGCCCTGTGCGATCCGGGTGATGAAGTCATCTGTCCCGCGCCGTACTGGACCACGTACCCCGAGGCGATCACGTTGGCCGGTGGTGTTCCCGTCGTCATCGACACAACCGAGGAGATGGGCTTCCGTGTGACCGTCGAACAGCTCGAGCGCGCAAAGACACCGCGCACGAAGGTGTTGTTGTTCGTATCGCCCGACAACCCCAGTGGTGCCGTGTACCCGCCCGCAGAGATCGCCGCCATCGGCAAGTGGGCGGCCGACAACGGGATTTGGGTGATCACCGATGAGATTTACGAGCACCTCACCTACGGCACGCACACTTTTGCGTCAATGCCGACGCTCGTTCCGGAAGTCGCGAACCAGTGCGTCATCGTGAACGGGGTGGCGAAAACATACGCGATGACCGGTTGGCGTGTCGGTTGGATGATCGGCCCCGACGACGTGATGAAGGCGGCGATCAACTTCCAGTCGCACTCAACGTCGAATGTTTCGAACATTGCGCAGATTGCCGCGCTTGCGGCGGTCAGCGGCGACCTCGAAGCAGTGAAGATGATGCGCAACGCGTTCGAGCGCCGTGGTCGGACGATGCACAAGATGCTCTCCGACATTCCGGGTGTCACATGCATCGAACCGCAGGGGGCGTTTTATTGCTTCCCGCGGGTGCAGGGTCTGCTCGGTCGTTCGCTCAGCGGGCACGTTGCATCGTCGACCCTCGAACTTGCCGACCTTGTCCTCGAGCACGCCAAGGTTGCATTCGTGCCCGGCGAGGCGTTCGGCGCACCGGGTTACGCACGCTTCTCCTTCGCGCTTGGCGATGACGACATCGTGGAGGGCATCACGCGCTTCACCTCACTCTGTGCCAAATAACACCGACGGGCATCGCAGCAAAACGGCAACAGTCGGTCGGCGCAAAACACAGCACGGCCCGCTGAGAGCGCGGTACCTCCCGCGCATGCTGGCCGGAACATTGTTGTTCGCCGCCTGCGGGGCTGACCCCGACAACACCAAGCCGGCAACGCCCGAGCCTGCCGTAGCCGAGACCACCGCCGAATCGGTGACCGCAGTCGCCCGAGACACGGCGGATGCAAACGAGACGGTCGGTGAGCGCATTGTGTCGCTGTCGGCAACCGCGACGGAGATGCTCTACGCGCTTGGCGCGCAGGGCCAGATCGTGGCGGTCGACAACCTGAGCAACTACCCCCGAGCGGCAGCCGACATGGCCACGAAGATTGACACCGCCGAGCCGGACATGGCGGCGATCACCAAACTCGATCCGACGGTGGTTCTCCTGACCGGTGACGCGGGTGACCTGCAGGCACGCCTCGAGACTTTGGGTGTCAAAGTCTGGATCGGTGCGGCCGCCGGAACTCTCGACGACACCTACAGACAGATCACGGAACTCGGCGACCTGACCGGGAAGGCCGAGGCCGCCGCCGCACTCATCGAGTCGATGAAGAGTGAAATCGAGGCAACGATCACCGGTACCGAGCTGCCTGATGCACCTGTGTCGTACTACTACGAGACAGACGACACCTTCCACTCGATCACATCGAACACGCTCATCGGTCAATTGATGTCGCGCTTCATGCTGCGGAACATCGCCGACACCGCCGAGTCGGACAGCGACTATCCGCAGCTGTCGGAGGAATCGATCATCTCGTCGAATCCACAGGTGATTTTCCTCGCCGACTTGAGATGTTGCGGGCAGACGGCCGAGACGGTTGCGACACGTGCAGGATGGGATGTCATCGACGCCGTCGCCAAGGGCAACATCGTGGAACTCGATGAGGATGTCACCTTGCGCTGGGGGCCACGAATTGTCGAACTGGTCAAGGTCGTCGCTCAAGCCGTCACGGAGTTCGTTGCCTCGGCGAAGGGTTAGGAGAAACGTCACGGTGCTCACCGATCGTGTACCACTCACGTTGTCGGGTGCTGGTTACCCGGATGTGTCCGATGGTCCTCGTGACCCGAGAGGTTCGCCGAGTTCCACGGGGTGTCGGCCCGTGTGCACCACGAAACCGACTGCACCGTTGCGGTCCCGTTTCGCGGCGACGAACGGCACCGACCAATGCACCATCACTAGGCTTGGACGATGCGGCGATTCGTCCTTGTATTCGCCATTTCATGTGCGATGGTCTTCCCCGCCGCCCCCACAACGCACGCCCGAGGCAACCTTGACGGACGTCTGGAGAAGATCCTCGAGTCATTGTCGGGTCGCAGTGCCGTCGTCGCGCTGTACCGGGGGCGCGTCATCGGCTCGGCCGGTCGTGATGCCGACCTCTACACGCCACTGCACTTGGCCTCGGTCTCGAAAACCGTGACCGCCGCCGCCGTGATGCGGCTCGCCGAGCGTGGAGACATTGATCTGAACGCGCCAATCGGGAAATATCTCGCCCGGTTCTTCGCAGACCGAGACCCGAAAATCGCGTCGCAGCCGGTGTCGGCCTTTCTCAACCACGCGACAGGTCTGCGGTCGAACAACCTACGTGCCGTGAGCAGCGGGCTCACGACATGGCAGATGTATGCAGCACAGGCCGCCGCCGGTCGTGTCAAGGCAACGCCCGGCCGATACCTGTACTCCAACGACAATTATGTCCTTCTCACAAAGTTGGTCGTCGAGGTGAGCGACAAATCGTTCAGCGTTGCGGTCAGGGACCTCGTGTGGGAGCCGCTCGGGGTCGATGGTGGTCGACTTGACGTGACGACACGGGCGACCCAGGTGCTCGGTGGTGCGGGAGCCTGGGTAGCGTCCGCACATGACGTTGCGGTTCTGTTCGCAGCATTGAACCCCGACAGCCCCGGAACGAAACTTCTTCCACCGAAGTGGCTGGCACGACTCCACTCCGTGGCGTACGCGGCCGAGTACCGCAACGGTCTGCGTTACCGCGGCGCTGCATGGGGTCATACCGGGTCCCTGTACGCGGTGCGCACCGCTGCGGCGGTGACAAAGAGTGGCACGGTCTACGTGGCGCTGTCAGAGGGGATACGACCGAGCAGATCCGAACGCCTCTTCGATGCCCTCGCACGATTGGGCTGAGGTGCGGTTAGGTTGGCTTGGTCATGTCCGCGAGCAACGACCCGTTGTATCTCGACAATTGCGTTGAGGGATGCGCGCGAAGCCACCAGCGACTGCTCGTGTTGGTGGACGAAGTGCTGGAACTCGACGATCCCGAGGCGTGGTTCTCGGCGCCGTCGACACTGCCCGACTGGTCGCGGCGTCACGTGATTGCACACCTGGTGCGCAATGCAGAAAGCCACGTGCACCTCTTCGCCGAGGCCGAGGCGGGTCGCCAGGGCGATCAATATCCCGGTGGAGCAAGGGCCCGTACGGCGGGTATCGAGTCGTACCTGGCACTCGATGCCCCGACACTGGCCACCCTGAACCGAGCCGCCATCTACGCTCTCGAAGCAGTGTGGGCAGGATCATCCGCCACCGCATGGGACGGTGCGGGACGCAACACGTTGGGAGTGCACATCAAGACCCGTGACCTGCCGATGCTGCGTTGGAGGGAGGTGGAGGTGCACACGACCGACCTCGACGCGGGTGCGACGTTCCACGACTGGCACCCCCTCTACGTTCGCTACGACCTGCCCCGTATGACGATGATGCAGACCAGCCGCAGGCCGATGGGAATGTCGAGACTGCCCGATGCGGCCTTGCGGCTCACCGAATCCGAGCGGCTTGCGTGGTTGCTCGGTCGGCACGCACCCGAGGGCCTCGAGGCACTGCAGGGTCCCTGACGCGCGTGGGCCGTTTTCGTCAGACCCTGCCCGCGGTGCTCGCGGCAGCCATCGTCCTCTTCGCCCCGGCGAGGACGGTCTGGGCACACGCGGTGCTCGACAAGTCGACTCCTACGTCGGGTGCGACGCTGGTGGCGTCGCCGCCCCGGATCGTGCTCGACTTTGATGAACCAGTCGAAACGACGCTCGGCTTCGTGCGGCTCTTCTCCAGTGAGGCTTCACGTGTCGGCCTGCCCACCCTCTCACGCGACGCATCCGATCCTTCGATCGTGAGTGTCGACGTACCGCGTCTCGACGATGATACGTACGTCGTCACCTACCGCGTGGTGTCGGTCGACGGTCATCCCGTCGAGGGCGCAATCACCTTCCAGGTGGGTGAGGGCGCACGCGTCGACGTCAGCGACGTCGTGGCCGGCGCGTTGGCCGATGATGTGTCGAACGGTGTCGTCGACATCTTGTCCGGCCTCGTGCGCCTGGTGGGCTATCTCGCACTTGCCCTCCTGCTTGCATCGGGCTTTTTTCTCCTCGGTGGTGTCGCAAGGGAGTCGAGTGCGCGACTCTCGCGCGTTTTTTCTTTCGCCGGCGGTGGAACCGCGGCCGCGGCGGTGGCCCTCCTCGGCCTGCAGGGCGCGTCGCTCGAGGGTGGCGGAGTCGGGACGGCCTTGCGCTGGTCGACACTCTCCGGCGTTGCCGACACGCGTGTGGGCCACGCACTTCTCGTCCGTGTCGCGATGGGAATGCTGGCGTTCGTCGTTGCGACACGCGTCGTCCGACGACTCGGCGACGGTGAGATGGTGCGTTTCGTCGTCGTTGCGGCGTTCGTTGTCGTACCGTCGTCGTACGCTTTCGCCGGTCACCCGGGAGCGGCGAATCCACCGGTGGTTGCAGTTGCCACCTCCGTGTGTCACATCGCTGCGGTCGGTACCTGGTTCGGCGGACTCGTCTTGTTGGGTTGGTCGTCTACGTTGCGTGAGCCCGGTGTCGTCAAGTGGTTTTCTCAGCGCGCAGCTGCACTGGTCGGTATTTCCGTCGTCACGGGCGTGGTGCAGTCGCTGGTGATCGTCGACGATCTTCGCAGTGTGCTCGACCTCACGTACGGCAAGGTGCTCATCGCAAAACTCACCTTCGTCGGGGTGATGTTGCTGGTGGCCGCCGTCGTGCGCAAGCGGTTCATCGAATCGGGAACCGCCCGTTTGCGTCCGGTTCTCGTCGCCGAGGCCGTCGTGGGTCTGCTCGTGCTCGCGGTGACCTTGGGTCTCGTCACGCAAACCCCCCGTGCCACCGTGTCGGCGGCACCGTTCGTGACGAATCTCGTGCAGGGCGAGACCATCGTCAACGTCACCGTGTCGCCGGCACGTGTCGGAACGGTCGAGATGCACGTGATCATCGCCAAACCGGGTGGTTCACTCGAGCCCATCGCCGGCGTGAAGGTGCGCTTTTCGTCGTCGGAGCGCGACGTACCACCGATAGCCGTCGGACCCGCCGAAGTCGGACCGAATCATTTCGTCGCGACCGTCCAGATTCCCTTCGAAGGAAAATGGAAGATTGACGTCATCCTCGTCGAATCCGACAAACGCGAGTCTCTGTTCACCACGCCGGTCGACGTGCGTCGGTGACACCCTCTTTGGGGCGCATCTCTAGCCCAGACGCAGGACGACCAGGTGATGTGACATGCCCGTCGCATCGTCGGTGAATGCCCCGCCGACGGTTGTCATCCCGTTGCGTTCGTAGAACGAAAGCGCCGTGTCGCGGGCACGCGCCCACACGTTGGTCGCCCCGACGTCTCGTGCCCATTCGATTCCCGCCGCCAACAACGAGGCGCCCACCCCCCGGCTTTGCAGTGATTCGTCGACCGCCATCCCGCGCAACTGAACGCCCGCTGAGTCGGGTTCGGGTGGGAACGGCCGCGGTAACCACGATGAGGTGGCGACAATGACACCGTCGGCCCGGCGCGCAACGAGGTGGATCGTCCTGTCGTCGTCGTCCTCGGCGTAGCGAGGATCACGCGACGGGGTGCCTCTACGCAAGACCGACATGCGCAGCGGTAGGACCTCGGCGGTCGTCGCGGTACCGATGTCGTAGACGTGGTCGTTCATGACGTGCCCGAAGATAGTTCGGTGAGTCGCACGACCCTGTCGGCGATGCGTTCGGCTTCCAGCGGATCATGGGTGACGAGGAGAGCCGTCGACCCCGCCGCGTGGATGACGCGACGCAGCTCCTGGGCGAGCGAGTAGCGCAGGTCATGGTCGAGGCCCGAGAGTGGTTCGTCAAGCAACAAGATACGCGGGGTGGTGGCGAGCGATCTGGCGAGAGCCACACGCGCGGCTTCACCACCCGACAAAGTTGCGACATCGCGAGTGGCGTGGTCCGACATCCCGATCAATGCCAACAACGCCGCGACCCGGGCGCGACGTTGCCCAGCCGTGATTCGTGCGATGCGCAGCCCGTAGGCGACGTTGTCGGCGACATCGAGGTGGGGAAACAACTGGTTGTTCTGGAACACCAGTCCGACTCCCCGACGGTGTGTCGGGATGCCCGACATGTCGTTGCCGTCGACGTGAACCGAGCCGCTCGATGCGGGAACGAGTCCGGCGATCACGCGCAACAACGTCGACTTACCCGACCCGCTGGGGCCGAGAACGGCCACGATCTCGCCGCGCTCGACGCGCAGTGACACGTCGGTCAGTACCCGTGAGCCGTTGAAGCTCACGGTCACGCCACAGATCTCGAGGCCGGGGGTCGTCATCGTTGCCCCAAGGTTGTGGCGAGATCGACCACGGTGACGAGCGCGAGACACAGTGCGGCGAGAACGACCGCTGCAACGAACGCCTGGGCCTGGACGACGTCGCCCGGCCGTCCGAGCAGACGACCCACGGCCATCGTCAGGGTTTCATTGCCGCGTCGACTCAGGAGACTCGATGCGCCGAACTCGCCGAGGGAAACGAGCGCTGCCAGAGCGGTGGCAGCCCCGATCGGTCGACGCAGCAGTGATGCATCGATCGAGGCCAGTACGCGAAGCGGGCTGGCACCGAGGGTCGACGCGGCACTGCGCAAATCTGCGGGGATCTGACGCATGGAGGCGACCACCGTGCGTGAGACGAGTGGAAGTGCGACGACGGCGTGCGACACGGGCAGCAACCACCACTGCCCGCGCCAGTCGAACGGGCTGGTGCGGAAAGCAAGCAGAAAGCCCAGGCCAACGACCACAGCCGACACCACCACGGGGATCACCTCGCAGGCGGTTGCGACACCATGTGCCGCTCGCGATGCGGCATGCACCTGGGCGAACGCAATGAGCGAGCCGATCATGATCGACAACGTCGCGGCGGCGGCTGCCGTCGTGAGTGAAGCCGTCAACGACGAGACCACGTCGAGCGCACCCGCCCCACCGAATGCGTGGCGCCACGCGGCGGGGGAGAAACCGTCACCGACCCGTATCGATCGGGAAACCAAGCCGATGATCGGAAGCACGAAGGCCACGGTGATCAACACGGCGCCGATGGCCACGCCGAAACGCCGTAGAGGTGCGGCGGTACGCAGCGCCAAGGGTCGTTGCGGCACCGAAGTATGGGAGGCGCCCCGCGCTGTTAGTGCAAGCACGGCTCCGACGATTACGACCTGGGTGACGGCCAGCGCCGAGGCCGCGCGCATGTCACCCGCGAGGACAGCGAACCTGTAGATCTCGGTTTCGGTCACGGGCCGTGAAGGACCCGCAAGAACCCGTGCCGCACCGTAGGTGGTGAAGCAGTACATGAACACCAGGCCGGCCGCACCGGCGATGCTGCCGCGCAGCATCGGCAATGTGACGGTGCGAAAACGAGTGATGGCTCCCGCCCCGAGTGTCGCGGCCGCTTCGTCAAAGGAACGGGGTTGTGACTCCCAGCGTGCACCGACGACGCGCACGACGACGGCGACGTTGAGAAAAACATGTGCCACGACGAGTGGAAGCACGCCGGAGCGCAGGTCGGCGGGCAGAACCGCACGGAAAGCCAGGCCGACGACGAGCGTGGGGAGGACAAACGGCACGAGGGTGAGCGCACGCACGATGCGTCGGCCGACGAATTCGTGACGACTGACGATCCACGTGACGGGCAGTCCGACGATCAACGTCAGCGCCGCGCTGACCGTCGCCTGCCATACCGTGAACAACACCGTGTTGCGCAAGCCCGTTTCAGTTATCGCTGCCGTGATGTCGAACCCGCGTCGCAACGTCGCAAATGCAGGCCAAACGGTGAAGAGGGCAACAAAGACACCGGGCACGATGACCAGACGGCGTGCCACCCGCCCGTAGGGCCCGTGCGCGTCCGCCGCCGTCACAATGCGGCGACCCGCCAGGCTTCGAGCCACTTGATTCGGTTTTGTTCGATTGCGGCCGGGTCCATCGTCAGCGGTGCGACGGGGATTGCTGCAAAATCGGTGAAGACTTGTGGCAGGTCGACCGTCGTGTTCGCCGGGTTGACGAACAAGGTCAGCGGAAGATCGGCTTGGAACGTGGGCCCCGACAGATAGTCGACCAACTTCCCGGCTGCCTCGGCACTCTTGGTCCCGCGCAGAACACCTGCGAACTCGACCTGCCGGAAGCAGGTCGACTCGATGACTGCGGTCGGCGGTTCGGCAACGGGAGGATCGGCGAAGACGACTTCAGCGGGTGGGCTCGATGCGTAGCTGACGACGAGTGGGCGACTGCCCTTTCCCGACGAACCCGAGAACTCCACGGTATAGGCCTCGGTCCAGCCGTCGACGATCTTCACGTTGTTCTCGCGCAGTGACGACCAGTAGTCCTGCCAGTCGTTCTCGCCGAATTGAGCGATGGTGGCAAGCAGGAACGCAAGACCGGGTGACGAAGTGTTCGGATTCTGCACCACGAGCAGACCCTTGTAGGCAGGTGTGGCGAGATCGGCAAGCGACGCAGGTGGTTTGATTCCTCTCTCGGCGAACCATGTCTTGTCGTAGTTCACGCACACGTCGCCGGTGTCGACGGGTGTGAGGAGGTTGTCCTCCACGAGCGCCAGAGCCCGCGAGTCGAGGTCGTCGCGGTGCACCGAAGTATGCGCCACGAAAACGTCTGCGGCAAGGGCCCGGGACATCAACGTGTTGTCGACACCCCAGAGGACGTCACCTTCGGGCTCGCCGCTCGTGAGGACCGCCTTGGCAACCAATTCTCCGGCATCGCCGCCTGTCACCACATCGACAGCAATTCCCGTCTCCTGTGTGAATGCCTCGAAGATTCCCTCGGAAGGCGTGAATGAGTCATAGGCGAGCAGTGTGAGTGACTTCGGCGCTGACGCCTCGTCTCCACCGCACGCCGCGAGGCTCATTGCCGAGGCTGCAAGGGCGAGAGTGATTTTTTTCATGGGGCTGCTCCGATCAGTGCTGAGTGGGAAAAAGGTTGGATGACGACGAGGGTTCCCCCGTCGACGACGATGTCGGCCTCAACCGCGATCATCTCGTTGCTCACCCCGCGGCCTGCCCAGGGTGCGAGATCCTCTCCGGAGAGATTCCAGCGGAATCCTGTGGTGGTGATGCCGCGCGCGACACCGTTCATCGCGTGCAACGAGGTGATCGGCGAGCGCCGGGGTAATCGACGCGACGTCCGGCCGTGGAGAATCGTCACGTGTGCGGTGTCGATGACCGCCTCGATCGACACGGATGCGAGGAGCGGATTTGCCAGAGCACAAAGAACCCCGTGGGCGTGGTCGAGACGACCACCGCCGGGGCTGAGCAGCGTGGCGTGCGTGGCGTCGGCATCAAGCAGGTGGGAGAGTGCGAGCTCGGTGTCGGTGAAGTCCTTGTCGGTCGGGGACGAGAGGACGGTGATGCCCGATGCTCGTACACGCGCCAGACCCGCATCCGACACCGAGTCGAGGTCGCCGATGACGACGTTCGGGGTGAGGCCGAGGGCGAATGCCGAGTCGACACCCGAATCGGCCGCAATCACCATGTCGAACGAATCCAGCACCGGGACGGAGCGCAGAATCGAACCACCGGTGACCACGAGTACCCGTTTTTCGTTCCGCTGGCCGCTCATCTCTTCCCTCCGCCGGCATTACCCGGATCAGGTTCTCGGGTCGGTGGCGGCGGCCACCCTCTCAGCCCGCCGATCCGACGAGCTCCCCGTGGTTTAGAGCACAGATGCTAGCGCGCTGTTTCCTCACGAGCAATGTCGGGCTCGATGAAGATGAACCGCGCCGCCGGGCACGCCCCGCGCACCCCGGCCTCGACTTCGTTGATCGCGGCCGACACTTCGGCAACGGCAAGGTCGCCGCGGAACTCGAGCTTCACGGCAACCAGCAATTCATCGGGCCCAAGATGTTGGGTGCGCAGGTTGAGTACCGTGACAACCGCGGCGTGTGCACGCAACGCAGAGAGGATCGTTGCTTCGTCGTCGGTCGAGGCCGACTCGCCGATGAGAAGGCTCTTCATCTCTGCCGCCAACACGGCCGCAATGACGATCAAGAGGATGCCGATCGACCCCGACCCGATTGCGTCCCATCGGGCGTTGTGCGTGTAGTGGCCCAAGACGACACCAAAGAGTGCGAGAAAGAGACCAACTTCAGCGCCGATGTCCTCGAGCAGGACGACGGGAAGTTCGGGCTGCTTCGAGGTGCGGATGAACCGCCACCACGACATCGATGCCGACTTCACGTGGCGCGCTTCACGGATGGCTGTTATGAGGGAAACCGTCTCAAGACAGATCGCGACAACGAGAATCACGACCGCGACACCGAAGTTTTCGGTTTCGTGCGGGTGGATCAATTTCTTGATTCCCTCGTAGAGCGCGAAGAGGCCGCCCATGCTGAAGAGAACAAGGGCAACGACGAAGGCCCAAAAGTAGCGCTCGCGCCCGTGGCCGAACTGGCGTGATGCACTGGGCCGACGCTTGGCGCGACTGCCACCGAGCAACAACTAGGCTTGGTTGCCGGTGTCGGCCAGCGAGTGCGCCACCTCGGCCAACAACGACGCCGAAGCGGTTATCAGGAAGCCGACAAACTTCGCAATGGCGATACCGAAGTTGGCGAAGAACGCCGCAAGGATCGCTTTCCGACTGCCGTCCTGCACTTGATTATGTTTGCACACATGGGACTTCTCGAAGGACGTGTTGCCCTCGTCACGGGTGGTGGTCGAGGTATCGGGGCGGGCATCAGTCGCAGGCTCGCGTCCGAGGGTGCGACCGTGGCGATCAACTATTCGCGAGGCGCCGACGGGGCCGAGGCCGTGCGCAGCGACATAGTCGCGGCGGGTGGCCGCGCGCGGACGTACCAGGCATCGGTCGCCGACTACGCGGCAACCCGTGTGATGGTCCGAGATGTCATCGCCGACTTTGGATTCATCGACATCCTCGTCAACAACGCAGGTATCGCCTCGACGGGCAGGGTGGTCGCCGACACCGACGCGGCCGAGGTCGAGAAGTTGCTCGCCGTCCATGCGATCGGTGGACACCAACTCGCTGCCGCGGTACTGCCCTCGATGCGCACGCGGGGTCGCGGCGACATCGTCTTTGTGTCGTCGGTCGCCACTTCCCACTATTCCGCGAAGGGTGCGCCGTACAACATGGGCAAGGCCGCGATGGAAGCGTTGGCCTACACCCTGGCCAAGGAAGAGCGCCACAACGGCATCCACGTGAACATCGCCGCGCCCGGACTGGTGGAGACCGACATGGGGGTGCGCCTCGCGCGTTCGATGCACGGCAAGCGTGAGATGGAAGATCTGCGCGAACTCGATGCGAAATCGCCCTTCGGGCGGGTGTGCCAGCCGAACGATGTGGCCGAAGTCATCTTGTGGTTCTGCTCCGCGGGCGCGGGTTACGTGACCGGCCAGCGCATCGAATGTGACGGTGGCGGTGCCATCTCGAGTTATTGACGGCGTGCGCTTGACGACGCCGATACCCTGACGGTCGTGACGACACCCCCCAGTCCACTCGCAGGTTCGACAGTCCCCACCAGCCCCTTCGCAGAAGGCGGTACCACCGCCGACAACCCGATCGTCGACGTCACGGCCGACGGTGTCGCGAAGTTGAAGGAACTGCGCGACATGGAACCCGAAACCACGCAGCTGGGTTTGCGCGTCGAAATCATCAGCGCCCCGGGCGAGGACTTCCGCTACGACCTCTCCTTCGAAAAGGTGACCACTGCGGCCTTCACCGACGAGGTGCGCACGATCGAAGGTCTCAAGATCATCATCCCCGCAAACAGCATCGAACTGCTCACCGGTTCGATCCTCGACTACAACGACACGCAGGGTCTCATCATCCGCAACCCGAACAAGCCGCTCGTCCCGTCGGTCGAGGGTCTGGTCAGCGACGATGCAATGTCTGTGTCGATCAACGATGTCCTGCGCGACGACGTCAACCCGGCACTCGCCGCGCACGGTGGCTTTGTCACCTTCGTCGGCCACGACGGCGAAGGAACCGCGTACCTCACGATGGGTGGGGGCTGCCACGGTTGCTCGATGAGCCGCATGACGATGCTCGAAGGGGTCCAGACGACGCTGGTCGAAAAAGTGCCGGGTGTGCTGAAGGTCCGTGACCTCACCGACCACACCAGTGGCGAGAACCCCTTCTACTCGTAATTTTCCTCACTGGATTCAAGTTTCCTTCACTGGATTGGCGGCTGGCTCGGTGGGTTATTGTCCCCACATGACCGGAATCGTCGCCTACGGGACCCACATCCCTTATTGGCGTCTGCAGCGCGGTGCCATCACGACTTCGCTCGGCGCAGGAGGCGGAAAAGGTGAGCGTGCGGTAGCGAGTTTCGACCAGGACACGACATCGATGGCCGTGGAGGCCGGGCGTGTCGCACTGCGCAACGCGTCGGCAAACTGGGTGCCCGCTTCGCTGTGGTTCGCCACGACCAACCCTGCGTACCTCGACAAGACGAACGCAAACACGATTCATGCAGCGCTGAGCCTTCCCGCCTCGACAATCGCCTTCGATACGATCGGCTCGGTACGCAGCGGCGTCGCTGCGATGATGGGCGCCGGCAACGGCAATGCGATCGCGATCCTGTCCGACATTCGCACGGGCCTTCCGGGTGGCTCGGATGAATCAAACGGTGGCGACGCCGCCGCCGCGTTCTGTTTCGGCGATGAAGGCGTCATTGCCGAAGTCATCGGTGGGGCAAGTGCGACCGTCGAGTTCACGGACCGGTGGCGTCAGCCGGGTGAAACGGCAAGCAAACAATGGGAAGAGCGTTTCGGTGAACATGCTTACGCGCCACTGGTCGACAATGCATTCAGCGACGCGCTCAAGAGTGCGAATCTGGCGCCCGGCGACGTCGGACACGCAATCTTCTCAGGTCTGCACACGCGTGCGGTCAAGACAGCAGTCAAGGCATGTGGTGTCGCAGGCGAATCGGTGGCCGACGACTTGTCGGCAGCGATCGGCAATGCGGGTACGGCGCAATGGGGTGTGATGCTGGCCGACGTTCTCGACCGTGCCGAGCCCGGCCAGATCATCGCGGTGGTGCTACTCGCCGATGGCGTGAACGTGTGGCTGTTGCGCACCACCGATGCAATCACCAAATATCGTGCCCGCCAAGTCGCCGAACTGACCGTTCGCGGACAAATTGCTGCGGGTCGCAACGACCTGACCTATGCACAGTTCCTCACGTGGCGCGGGTTCCTGCACCGTGAACCGCCGCGTCGTCCCGAGCCTGATCGCCCGGCCGGCCCGCCGAGCCTGCGCTCGCAGGCGTGGAAGTACGGCTTGTACGGCAGCCGTGATGAAAGCGGTTTCGTGTATCTGCCCCCGGCGCGGATCAGCATGAAGTCGGGCAGTATCGACCAGATGGAAATGGTGCGGATGGCCGACGTCCAGGCCACGATCGCCACCTACACCGTCGACCGTTTGGCCTACAGCATGAGCCCGCCGGTCGTGGCGGCGGTCATCGATTTTGATGGCGGCGGCCGGTTCCAATGCGAACTTACCGATGTCGACCCGACGTCGGTGAAGATCGGCGACCGCGTGGAGATGACGTTCCGTCGCCTCTACACCGTCGACGGCATCCACAACTATTTCTGGAAAGCGAAGCCCGTGAGGGTCTAGCGCATGAGTCTGGCGAAGCCCGTCAGGGCGTGGCACCAAAGCAGGGAGTGAACGATGGCAAGTCATGGAATCCGCGACAAGGTTGCAATCATCGGTATGGGCTGCACCAACTTCGGCGAGCACTGGGACAAGAGCACCGACGATATGTTGATCGAGTCGTCTGATGCGGCGCTGAAAAATGCCGGCGTCAACCTCGATGACATCGATGCCTTTTGGTTGGGCACGATGGGCTCGGGTTTGTCGGGACTCACGCTCAGCCGCCCGCTCAAGATTCAGCACAAGCCGGTGACCCACGTCGAGAACTACTGCGCTACGGGCAGCGAAGCCTTCCGCAATGCGTGCTACGCGGTTGCGTCGGGCGCCTACGACGTCGTCATGGCGATCGGTGTGGAGAAGTTGAAGGACTCGGGCTATTCGGGTCTCGTCGTGTCGGCTCCCGCCGACGACGGTACGAAGGCCACCGTCACCGCACCCGCGAGTTTCTCGCTGCTTGCTCCCGCCTATGCGAAGAAGTACGGCGTCGACGAGTCGGAACTCAAGCAGGTACTGACGCGTATCGCCTGGAAGAACCACCGCAACGGTGCGTTGAACCCGCGGGCGCAGTTCAAGAAGGAAGTACCGATGGAGACCATCGCGTGCTCCCCGCTCGTGGCCGGCCCGCTCGGCATCTTCGATTGCAGCGGTGTCAGCGACGGTTCGGCCGCCGCGATCATCGTGCGTGCGGAAGACGCCCACAAGTACACCGACAGGCCGCTGTACGTGAAGGCGCTCTCCTTCGTGGCGGGCCCCGCGGCCGGCCCCATCGATCCTGCCTACGACTACACGACGTTCGACGAAGTCGTGCACAGTGCGGACGACGCCTACAGCCAGGCCGGCATCACCGACCCGCGCGCGGAACTCGCGATGGCCGAGGTGCACGACTGCTTCACGCCCACGGAGTTGGTGTTGATGGAAGACCTCGGCTTCGCCGAGCGCGGCACCGCGTGGAAAGAGGTGCTGTCGGGCACCTACGACCTCGATGGTGAACTGCCGGTCAATCCCGACGGCGGGTTGAAGTCGTTCGGGCATCCGATCGGAGCATCGGGCCTGCGGATGTTGTTCGAATGTTGGACGCAGTTGCGCGGCGAGGCCGGTGCGCGTCAGATCAAGAGCATCGCAGACGGCAAGACGAGGGCGCTGACCCACAACCTCGGCGGAGCTCCGGGCGCGTGCGTCAGTTTCGTCTCGGTAGTTGGGACCGAACTCGACTAGCGCGTCGCAGCGAACGGGTCGACACCCAGGCCCACCGCAACGAAACGGGCATGCAGGTCGGCTGCGTGTTCGATCGACACCCAGCGTCGCAGATAGCGCACGAGTTGCGTGCGGAACTCGCGTCCGTGCCCCCGGTTCGCGCAGGAGAGATGGGCCAGTTCGTGCAACAGGGTGTGCTGGGTCGGCGCGACGTCGGCCACCAGCAGGCACCACTCATCGGGTACCGCCGCGGCCTCGGAGGTTGGTCGCAGGCGCGCCACGTGCAGATCGGGGGTGTCGAGGTCCTCGGCGCGGCACAGTTCCTCGAGCCATGCCCGGGCCTCGGCGAGTGTGAGTTCGCGCGTGGGCATCGCCGCCTCGAAGGTGGACTCCGCCTCGTAGGTCAATGTTGCCTCCGTCGGTGACATCGGCCTCACGGTAACGGGAGATGCTGCCAGGGGTGAAACGCCGCACCACGGTCCCGGGTGGCTACGACTAGCCGCGGCCGAGTTCGCGTCGTGCGCCGGGTACCGAGCGTCGCGATGCAGAGAATGTCGAACCTGCCGAGCGGCCCACCCCGTAGGCATCGCGGTCGGACACGAAACTGCCGCGGCTGGAATGCAGGTGCGGTGTCGAGTCGCGCATGATGCGCTGCGCACGTTCGGTGCGCTCGACGAGGACCAAACCCGCGCCGGGGGAGTCGCGGACGATACCACGGTGTTCGGCGCGCAGTTTCTCTTCGACCCCCGCGCAAAAGCCGTGCCACCACGACGTGCGCCAGCGACGGTCGCCCTTCGGCATCGATCGCAGGGCAAGCAGATCGGCCGCGGTGAACAGCGTTTCGAGTGCGAACAAGTCGTCGGGGGCGCCGAACGCGACCATCGTGACCGCATCGCGCGATTCGGTTTCCATGTCGCGATAGTCGGCACACGACAGGCTCGTTGCCAGTATGTGGAACAGCGTTCCACGCCGTACGCGGTACGGGCCCGTGATTGTGACGGTTTTGGTGATGATCCGCGCATCAGGAGAGCGTTTGTTGCTTGTGCGGGCCACATCCGACTCCTCCAACCCGTGCTTTTGCATCAAGCGATACGCGAGTGCGAGTGCGGTTTCGGCTTCGGCCTGGGGCGTGTTCGGATGGTTTGCCCGCTCGAGGATGGCGCGAACCTTCTCTATCACGTGGTGAAACTACCCTGAGACACGCGCGCAATCGAAGAGGGAGTCGACATGAAGTTCGCATTCGCCACCGCACCACAGGTGTGCACATGGCAAGAGGTTCTCGACGTGTGGCGTGCCGCAGACGACGTACCGTTCTGGGAGAGCGGATGGACCTTCGACCACTTCGAACCCATCTTCACCGGCGACCGTTCCGGTCCGTGCATGGAGGGTTGGATCACACTCACCGCATTGCTGCAGGCAACGAAGCGGCTGCGTGGTGGCGTCATGGTGACGGGAATGGTGTACCGCCACCCGGCGGTGCTGGCGAACATGGCCGCGACACTCGACCACACCTCCGGCGGGCGACTCGAACTCGGAGTTGGTGCGGCGTGGAACGAGGACGAGTGCAATGCATACGGTATCGAACTCGGATCGTTGACCGAACGCTTCGATCGCTTTGCCGAAGGACTCGAAGTGTTGAAACAATTGTTGACGCAGAAGCAGAGTTCATTTTCCGGCAAGTACTACACGCTCAGCGATGCGTACTGCGAGCCAAAGCCGTTGCAGTCTCCGATGCCGCCCGTTCTCATCGGCGGCGGCGGCCACAAGCGCACGCTGCCACTCGTGGCGCGGTACGCCGATCATTGGAACTTTCCGGGCAACAGCGAAGACCCGTTGGGCGACTTGAACAAGTCGCTTGCGCGGCTGGGCGAATGTTGCGACGAGGTGGGCCGCGACATGTCCGAAATCCGCATCAGCACACAGTTGTGGGTGGCCCAGATGAGCGATGCCCAGGCGGTACAGACCGCCCTGGCATATGCCGATGCGGGGGTTGGTCTCGGCCTCGTCAGCCTGCCCAGACCCTTGTCGGCAAAAGACATCCACCGGTATGCCGACCTGTTCGGACCGGTTTTCGGGTCGGCTGCGTGAGCATCCTCCTGGGTGGTCTGGGAGCGGGGTTCCTCTCGGGAGTATTCGGGGTCGGGGGCGGCATTCTCATCGTTCCCGCCCTCGTGTTCTTTGCGAAGATCGACCAACGTCGCGCCCATGGAACGTCGCTCGCCGCGGTACTGCCGATCTCGCTCGCCAGCCTCATCACCTACTGGTCGCATGAGCATGTCGACTGGTCCGTCGCACTCTGGTTGGCAATCGGCGCGGTCGGTGGGGCACTTCTCGGAACAAAGTTGTTGAGGATCGTGCGCCACGACGTGTTGGGCTACGGCTTTGCGACGGTGCTACTCGTCTCGGCGATTCGTCTCTACTGGACGACGAGCAGCGACGGCCGCACCGACCTCACCGTGGTTACGGCGGTCGCACTCATCGTGATCGGTGTCGTCACGGGAACGTTGGCGGGGCTGCTCGGCGTGGGTGGTGGAGTCATCATGATCCCGGCGATGGTGTTGTTGCTCGGAGAGACGAATGTGATGGCCAAGGGCACTTCGCTTGCCGTGATCATCCCGACGTCTGTCACCGGAACGATCCGCAACCGCAAGACGGCAAACGTCGACATCAAGGCCGCAGTCGTGGTTGGCCTGTCCGGTGTCGTATCGGCGGTGGTCGGCGGATTGCTGGCTGCCAAGATGTCGGAGTCGTTGTCGAATGCCCTCTTCGCCAGCCTGTTGTTGGCGGTGGCCGCACAGACGGTCTATCGCGAACGACGTGTACGGTCGAGCAACGCACCGACCCAGTAGCCGAGTGCGGCGCTCAGGCCGCTACCCATCGCGATACTGAGCGCTGCGGGGTCGCCGCCCGCGGCGACGGCCAGCAATGCACCAAAAGCGGCAAAGCCGATCGCAACCGCGTGTCTCCAGCGCGCCATGACGGTGACGGTACCGCAGTTTGCCGCCAATGAAGGTGAGCGAGGCGAAACCGATGATGTCGAGATCTGCACTTCGACGCGGCCCCGGGGGCGCGCCCACACCTTCTGTGCTCAGACGGCGATGGCACCGAGCACGGTGTCGTGGAGGAGGCCGTTCGTCGAGACGGCCGAGCCGTTGCGGAAGGAGTTTCCTCCCAGTCTGTCGGTGATGCGGCCACCCGCTTCGGCGACGATCGGCCACAGTGCAGCGGTGTCGTAGGGCTCGAGACCGATTGCATCCACGGCTGCATCGATGGCCCCTTCGGCGACGAGCATGTGCTGCCAGAAGTCGCCGAATCCGCGGGCACGGTACGCGCGGCGCCCGAGGTCGACGACGCACTGGTAGCCACCGACGGCCTCCCACCCCGCATTGGGTGTGGTGCTGATCTGTGCCTCGTCGAGTCGTGCGACGGTACTCACGCGCAGCGGTCCACGGCGGTTGTACGCACCCTCGCCGATTGCGCCGTGCCAGCGCGCATCGATGGCGGGCGCGCTGACGACACCGAGCACAGGCACATCGGTCGGGTCGAGGAGCGCGATGAGCGTCGCCCACACGGGTACTCCACGTGCGTAGTTGCTGGTGCCGTCGATGGGGTCGAGTACCCATGTCCATCGGGAACCGCCCACCGCGCCACGTTCCCCGAACTCCTCACCGAACACGGCATCATCGGGGCGGAAATGCGCGATCGCGTCGGCCAGTACCTCTTCGGTGCGGCGGTCGAGTTCCGTCACCTCGGTGCGGTTCGCCTTCCAGTCGACGGTGAACCCGCGGTCGTGGAATGGCTGGAGCGTTGTGGCGTCGGCGAGGTCGGCGAGGCTGAGGGCAAACTCCAGCTCGGACGACAAGTCGACGTCGCGGAGTGTCATGAATCGCCGCGCAGGAAGTCCGGCGGACGCTTCTCGACGAGGGCGGTCAGGCCCTCGCTGGCATCGGGGCCGAGGAAGTTGAGCATCTCATAGGCGAGGCTGGCCTCGAAGTTCGGCAGCGACTGCCGCAACCAGTGGTTCAACGAACGCTTCGTGAATCGCACCGCATCGCGGGGCCCGGCCGCGACCTTTCGTGCCGCGGCGAGTGCGGTTGGCAGCACCTCGGGCGCCGGCACCGCACGCGTGACGAGACCGATTCGCGCCGCCTCGCGACCATCAAGGAAGTCCGCGGTCATCAGGTACCACTTCGCCTGGGCCATGCCGCACAACAGCGGCCAGATCGCCACGGCGTGATCACCCGCGGCGACACCGAGTCGGATGTGTCCGTCGGTGATGCGGGCGTCTTCGTTGATGATGCTGATGTCGGCCAGCAGAGCCACGGCAAGACCTGCCCCCACGGCCACGCCGTTGATCGCGGAGATGATCGGGGTGTCGCAATCGATCATCGTGCGCACGATGTCGCCTGCCTCGCGCATCACCTTCATCGTCTGCGTGTAGTCACCGACTTGTTCCTTTATCCACTGCAGGTCACCGCCCGCACTGAACGCCTTGCCGGCACCCGTGACGACGACCGCCCGGATGGTCGGGTCGTCGTCGATGTCTCGAAATATGCGGGAGAGTTCACGGTGCATGTCGGCATCCGTGGCATTCAACTTCTCGGGGTTCGACAGCGTGATCAGCAGAACGCCATCGTCGTGGGCCTCGAAGGAGAGGCTGCTGTACGCCGAGTAACGGGCGAGATCGGGCGTTGTCACGCAGATGACGCTAGGCGATTCAGCGGCCGGTGGCGGCGCGGATTGCGCCCATGATGCCCGCGGCATCGAGGCTGAGTTCGGCGAGAATCACGTCGGGCTTTGCCTGTGGGATGAAACGCGTCGGGACGCCCATCGTGTGCACGCGTGGCATCGCGCCACCCGTTGCTGCGACGCGTGCCTCGATGTGTTGTGCGATGGCGGCACCCACGCCGCCTTCGACGATGCCGTCCTCGAGGGTGATCACGACGTCGGCCGCTGCCGCCGATGTGATCATCTCTGGGTCGAGCGGCTGGCACGAGCGGACGTCCCACAACTCGATATTCGTGTCCGTCCCCATTGATTCGACGGCCTTGAGGGCATTGCCGACCAGTTTGCCGATGGCGAGAACGGCAACTTTGGTACCCGGCGCCGACTGCGACACCAAACGTCGGGCCGCAAGGCCCGCTCCGACATCGGTGTCGTCCACGTGGCGCGCCGTGCCTTTCGGGTAGCGAATCGCGACGGGGCCATCGTCGGCAAGTGTCATTGCGTCGTGGAGCATCTGCTGGAGTTCCTGCGCCGAAGAAGGGGCAAGCACTCGCATGCCGGGCACCTTGCAGAGAAGCGTCATGTCGTACACACCGTGGTGGCTGGGGCCGTCGTCGCCGGTGATTCCCGAGCGGTCGAGGCAGAACACGACGGGCAACTTGTGGAGTGCGACGTCGTAGACCACCTGGTCCCATGCGCGCGAGAGGAACGTGCTGTAGACGGCGACCACGGGACGAAGACCCGACATGGCCATGCCGGCGGCGGCCGTTACCGCGTGCTGTTCTGCAATGCCGACGTCAAAAAAGCGGTCGGGGAAACGACGCTCGAAGGGCAACAATCCGGTTGGGCCGGGCATCGCCGCCGTGATGGCGACGATACGCGAGTCGGAATCGGCTTCCTTCAGCAACGTGTCGGCAAAGGCCTGCGTGTAACCGGTGAGGATCGCCTTGGGCGGGCCGCTCTGTGGGTCGAAAACGGGTGCGTCGTGCAGGTGCTTTTCATCGTCGTCCTCGGCGGGCGAATAGCCCCGACCTTTTTGTGTCACGACGTGCAGCAACACGGGACCCTCGTCGGAGCGTTGTTCGGCGGATCGCAATGCGCGTTCGACGGCTTCGATGTCGTGGCCGTCGATCGGGCCGATGTAGCGCACACCGAGGGCCTCGAAGAACCCCGGCGGTTGCAAGAACTCACGCACTGCAGCCTTGACCGCCTCCATACTGCGACCTGCTTGGCGACCGACCGCAGGCAGGTCACGGAGGAACTGTTCTATGCGGCGCTGGCGGCGCACGTAGGTGGGGTTCAGGCGTATGTTGGTGAGTGTCGTCGCCAACCGGTCGGCGATCTTGTCGGCGAAGTTCGGATCGTCCTCGTCGATGTCTTCACCGAGCGACGGCGCGGTCGATGAGACGGTGAGCTGCGAAATCGTCGGTGCATAACTGCGACCGTTGTCGTTGAGGACGATGATGACCCTGCGGCCCGAGTGACCGAGATTGTTCAACGCCTCGTAGGCGAGTCCGCCGGTCATCGACCCGTCACCGATAACGGCAACGATGTGCCTGTGCTCGGGGGTGATGTCGTGGTGCACTGCGTGGTCGCGCGCAACCGCCATGCCGTACGCATACGACAGCACCGTCGATGCATGGCTGTTCTCGATGAAGTCGTGGGTACTTTCGCTGCGGCTGGGGTAACCCGACAAACCCTGTGCCTGACGCAACCGCGTGAATTCAGAAGCGCGACCGGTCACCAACTTGTGCACGTACGCCTGATGGCCGGTGTCCCACAGAATCGCATCGGTGGGACTGTCGAACACCCGATGCAACGCGATCGTGAGTTCCACCGCACCGAGGTTCGAGCCAAGATGGCCACCGGTCTCGGAAACGGCCTGCACGATGAAGTCACGAATCTCGCCGGCGAGCTCGTTCAATTGCCCGTAGGAGAGTCCGCGCAGGTCGCTTGGCGCCGTGAGATCAGCAAGTTTCATGCCGGCTTGACGCTACCGCCGACACGCAGCACGAGGGGTACTGTGACCCCATGCAGGTGCCCAACTTCTCACTCTCCGGCAAGACCGCGCTTGTGACGGGTGGCAATGGCGGCATTGGGCTGGGTTTCGCCCGTGGGCTCGTCGCCCATGGCGCAAACGTCCTGATCTGGGGCACAAATGCTGAGAAGAACGCCGCAGCCACGGCTGAACTCACGGTCCTGTCGACCGAGACGGGGGGTGGTGCGGTTGCAGCCCGTGTGTGTGACGTCGGTGACCAGGGTGAAGTCGCTGCTGGTTTTGACGATGCGGCCAAACGGTTCGGTCGCATCGATTCGGTGTTCGTCAACGCCGGGATCGCCGGGCGGGGAATCCCGTTCCACGAAATGTCGGCTGACGAGTGGCATCGTGTCATGCGCGTCAACCTCGACGGCGCGTTCTTCACCGCCCAGGAGGCGTGCCGCCACATGATGGACAAAGGCGGTGGTTCGATCGTTTTCACCACGTCGGGTTCCGCGCTCTACGGCGCCGCGCGGTCGCAGCACTACGGCGGCTCGAAGGCCGCGTTGCTCTCGATCTCCAAGGCGATCGCCGTCGAGTTCGCGCGCTACGGCATCCGCAGCAACTGCGTTCTCCCAGGCTGGATCGAAAGCGACATGACCCACCGGCAACTCGAATCAGATGCCTTCAAGGCCAAGGTTTTGCCACGCGTACCGATGCGTCGCTGGGGTGACGCAAGTGACTTCAGCGGCATTGCCGTTTACCTCGCCAGCGACCTGTCTGCGTACCACTCGGGTGACTGCATAACCATCGACGGTGCGTACCACTCGTTCTGAGGGCTACGACGTGGCAAGTAGGCGTTCGTATCTGGTGTCGAGGCGTCGTTGGTTCCAGCGGTGCAACCACGTACCGAGACCGAACCCGGCGAGTAGGAAAACCAGACCACCGACACCGTCGATCCAGTAGTGGTTCCCGGTCACGACGGTACAGAACAGCGTGAGCGCGGGATACAGCAGCACCGCTGCTTTCACCCATCGTCGGCGTGCGAGTGGCCAAATTCCGAACGCACACCAACTGGCCCAGGCGATGTGCAGGCTCGGCATCGCCGCGTACTGATTCGACACCTTCGCCGCCGCCCCGGAACTGAAGTCCCACGGACCGCCGTACACATCGAGGGTGTCGACGAAGCCGAAGTTTTCTTTACCCCTGTCGGTGCCACGTTCCGGCGCCTCGATGCACATACCACCGTGACCCGCGGGTGGACACGGCGCATCCAAGAGTCGCGGTGGCATCAGCGGAAACAGCGCAAAGCCGATGAGCGCGAGACCCGTTGTTATGGCCAGGGTGTTGCGCCATTGAGGAAAGACGTCGGGTCGTTTGAGGTACAGGACGATGAACACACCGATCGTGACGAAGAAGTGCGCGGTGCCGTAGTACGTGTTCATCAGCTGGAGGAACCAGCGATGCGAGAGAAAGACGTCCTGCACCGTTTCTTCGTGGAACGTGCCGATCCAGCGTTCGAATCGGATGACGCGCATTGCGTTGGTGAAGGCGTGAACCGGAACGTCCTGGCCGTCCACCACGTCCGAACCGAACTGATTGCGGGTGAATGTGTAGATGGAATAAAAGAAGCCGATGATCAGCGCCTCTTTCCACCAGCGGCGTCGATGCATACGGCCCACGGGGCTGAGATCGACCTCCCGCGTGATGTCGTCGCCCTGCCCCACGACACCAAAGGTTAGGTCTGCTCCGTGGAGGACTTGGCAATGGGGCAAGTAACGTCAGCACCCATGAGCAGCCCTTTTCTTGACCAGATCGGCACCGAGACCATCCAGCGGGTGCTCGCCAAAGGACGCAGCACCGGGGCCGGGTTTGCAGAAATTTTCATCGAGGACAAACGTTCGACTTCGGCCGCGTTTGACGACGGCAAGGTTGAACAGGTCACCTCGGGTCGCGACCGGGGCGCGGGCATCCGCGTCGTGCACGGTGAAACCACGGGCTTTGCCCACACAGCCGACCTGTCAGAAGCGGGTCTTCTCGCTGCCGCCGAGGCCGCGGCCGTCGCGGCCCGCCAGGGCAAGGGTGGCGTCGTCAAGGTGGCCCTTGGTGCCGAGACCATCCAGCGGGTCAACAACATCGCCGAGTTTCCCGACACCGTCGCCAAGTCGCGCAAGGTGCAACTCCTCCAGCGTGCCAACGATGCTGCACGCAGTGTCGACGGATCGATCGCGCAGGTGTCGGCGGGATACGGCGACAGCGTGCGCCACATCCTGGTTGCCAACAGCGACGGCATCCTCGCCTCCGACCAGCAGGTGCGCACGCTCTTTCGTGTCAGCGCGGTGGCCACAGGCGACGCCGGCATGCAAACGGGCTACGACTCGATGGGCCGCACCATCGGGTTCGAACTCTTCGACACTGAAGACGTCGAGGCACTGGCAGTCGGCGCTGCCCGCCAGGCCGTGACCAAGTTGCGTGCACGTCCCGCACCATCGGGTTCGATGCCCGTCGTCATCAAGCGCGGTAGTGGTGGCGTGTTGTTTCACGAAGCCTGTGGCCACGGTCTTGAGGCCGACCTCGTCGGCAAAGGCGCCAGCGTGTACCGCGGCAAGGTGGGCGAACTCGTCGCTTCTCCGCTCGTCACTCTCATCGACGACGGCACGATGACAACCGAGTGGGGCTGTATCGGCATCGACGATGAGGGCCACCGCAGTCAGTCGAACACACTCATCAAGGACGGTGTGCTCAGCGACTACATGTGGGACTACCTTCGCGCCCGCAAGGAGGGCCGCCCGCAAAGCGGCAACGGTCGTCGCCAGAGTTACATGCACCTGCCGATGGTGCGCATGACCAACACCTTCGTCATCAACGGCGAGACCGACCCCGACGACATCGTGCGCGCCACCAAGAACGGCGTGTACATCGCCAAGTTGGGTGGCGGCAGCGTCAACACCGCAACGGGTGACTTCGTATTCGGCATGACCGAGGCCTACCTCATCGAGAACGGTGAGATCACCGAACCATTGCGCGAGGGCAACCTCATCGGCAACGGCCCGCAGGTGCTGCGTGACATCGACCTGCTCGGAAACGACTTCGCGATGGGCAACCCCGGGACGTGCGGCAAGGACGGTCAGGGCGTGCCCGTGGGCGACGGCCAGCCGACGCTGCGCGTCACCGCGATGACCATCGGTGGCACCGCGGCATGAGCACCAACGAATTGCAGGCACTTGCCGATCGCATCGTCGCCCAGGCCAAGTCGGGCGAACAGATCGAGGCCTACGTTTCGCGTGGGGGAGAGACCTCGATCCGCGTTTATGAAGGCGAGGTCGAACACTTCGTCTCGGCACAATCGCAGAGCGTCGGCATTCGCGTCATCCGTGACGGACGCACCGGTTATGCCTACGCCGGAACGCTAGAGGAAAGCGTGCTGCACGAGGTTCTGGCCGACGCGCGCGACAACGTGCAGTTCGGAACGTCCGACGAATTCGCCGGTCTTGCCGAACCAGACGGCGTGCCGGTGATCAAACAAGAGCTGTGGAACGATGCGCTCGCCGCATTCCCCACCGAGCAGAAGATCGCACTCGCCAAGGAACTCGAAGCCCTCACCCTTGCCGCCGACTCGCGCGTACGCTGCGACGACTCCAACTACGACGACGCCTACGGTGAAACCGCATTCGCCACCACCAGCGGCGTCAGCGCATACGGCCGAGAAAACGGTTGCTATGTCAGCGTCGGCACCCTCGCCGACGACGGCGATGAAACACAAACCGGTTTTGGTTTCTCCGTCGGGCGTTCACCCGCCGAGTTCGACCTGCCGCGCGCCGCACGTGAAGCAGCCGACCGCGCAACACGACTCCTCGGTGCCACCAAGCCGCAATCCAAGCGCACCACTGTCGTGCTCGATCCGTACGTCACTGCACAGTTCCTGCGAGTCCTGTCAGGCAGCTTCAGCGGCGAGAACGTGCAGAAGGGACGGAGTTTCTTCGCCGAGCGCATGGGCGAAGCCGTCGCCAACCCCATCATCACCCTCATCGACGACCCCACGAACCCGCTTGCCTACAGTGCGACAGAGCTCGACGGCGAAGGCCTTGCCGCACGTCGCAACGTGCTCATCGAAAACGGTGTGCTGGCGACGTTCCTGCATTCCTCGTACAGCGCGCGCCGAGGCAACACCAAGAGCACCGGCAACGCCGTGCGATCGGGTGGAACCCCCGGCGTCAGCTGCCTCGCGATGCAACTCGCCCCCGGCACCGCCACACAAGACGAGCTCATCGCCAACGTCGACGATGGCGTACTGATCCAAATGGTGCAGGGCCTGCACAGCGGTGTCAACCCCATCTCGGGCGACTTCTCCACCGGTGCATCGGGCCTCGTCATCGACAACGGCAAAGTCGGCGCACCGGTGCGCGAGTTCACCATCGCCTCGACGCTGCAAAAAATGCTCCTCGACGTCGTGGCCATCGGCGGCGACACCGAGTGGCTGCCCATGTCGGCCGCGGGCGTGAGCCTGGTGATTCGCGACGTGACCCTCAGCGGCAGCTAGGCCAAGCGTCTCGTTGCGGGGCCCGCTTACGGGGCGGGCGTGGCTGCGGGGGCTGCCGGCGTAGGAGATGACACCGAACTCGACGAATCCGACGACGCCGAGCCCGACGATTCGCCCGCGGGAGAAGAAGACGATTCGCTCGCCGGAGACGTAGAGGAAGAAGACGTCGACGAGTCCGAACCCCCGCCCGAACCCTTGGAATCGGTTTTGTAGAAACCGCCACCCTTGAAGGTCACGCCGACGGGCTGGAACACCTTTTTCACGGGGCGCATGGTGCCGTCGGCCGGATGCTTGGCCTCGGTCAGGGCGTCGTCGGTGAAAGCCTGCTGTATCTCAATGGTTTCACCGGTCTGGATGAACTTGTAGACGTAGGTCGGCATAACGAGGCGAAAGGGTATCGCCCACCGGTGCGCTAGCGCCTCTCGAAGCCGCCCTCTTCTGATTCCACCAGGCCGTACTCGTCGACCCGCACTTCCACCAAGGAATCGGGCGCATCCAACGGGTTGTAGCGCCAGAACCGTTCGCCCAGCCGCTCGAAGACCAACGTGCGTGGCGTCACAGACAGCGTCTCGGTGTCGATGACCACCGTTTTGACCTTTGCACCGTGGCCCACCTGCAGGGGCAGTTGTCGCATCGCGATGCAGTGCGTGATCGGCGTACCGACAACGGCCACCAGCCGGCTGCCGTCGAGGTCGGTGCGGTGCGCACCGTTCACTTCGCCCCAGCGCCCCGCGCCGTCGGTGGCCAGCCACAGGTCGGGCTGTTCGAGGTCGCGGAACAGGATCACCTGCTGAATGTGCCACTGCGCCCCGACGCGCATCACCACCTGTGAGTGCTGCGGGCCGAGCATGCAATTGATCGTCCAGCCCTCGTTTTCCCATCGGAACTCGGCGCTGGTTTGGCCCGCTGGCGTGCCCCACACCACGTCCAAACCATCGGCTGGCAGTGCGCGGTAGATCATGGCGCGTTCATCCTCGCACAGGCGTCCTTTCGCACCTATACCGTTGACGCCGTGATCGCCCGCGTCGCCGCCCAGAACACGGTGCTCAACGCCGTCGCGCGCCTCGACACGGTCACGGTGGCCAGGGATGACGCCTATCAGTGTGTACTCGCCGCCGACGTGGTGTCGCCCGAGGACGTGCCACCCTTTGCCAACTCTGCCGTCGATGGCTACGCCGTCACCCTTGCCGACATGGCCAACGGAGCAGCCGAACTCAAAGTGTCGGGAACCATCGCGGCAGGCGGCGCACCCGAACCCGCCGTCACTCCCGGACACGCCGTGCGCATCATGACGGGTGCGCCTGTGCCCGCCGGTGCCGAGGCAATCGTGATGGTCGAGGATTCACAGCGCGTCGGCGACGACCACGTCAAGCTGACCGCCAGGGTGCAACCCGACCAGGCGATTCGCCCCGCGGGTGACGACGTGAAGCGAGGCGACACCGTGTTCCGCAGCGGTGACGAAGTGAACGCCGCCGTCATCGGGATGCTCGCCAGCATGAATGTGGAACACGTGGACGTCACACGCCGACCCACCGTTGCCGTGTTGTCCACGGGCGACGAACTCGTCGACGACGGCAGTCGGCTTGGCCCCGGACAAATCCGTGAGAGCAACAAGACGATGCTCGTGCGGCTCGTCGCCGAGGCCGGGTGCGACGTTGTCGACTACGGCATCGTGCGCGACGACGAAGGAAAACTGGAAGAAGTGCTGCGCCACGCGGCGCAGCACTGCGACGCAATCGTCACCAGCGGCGGCGTCAGCATGGGCGACTACGACGTGGTCAAGGCCGTACTCGGCCGCATCGCCGACATGCAGTGGATGCAGATTGCGATCAAGCCTGCGAAACCCTTCGCCTTCGGAGAGCTCGACGGGACTCCGATCTTCGGCCTGCCCGGCAATCCCGTGTCGTCGTTCGTCAGTTTCGAATTATTCGCCCGCCCCGCGCTGCGGAAAATGGCCGGCCACACGCAGCCCCAACGCCCGGCCCTCAACGTCACCGCGCAAGCCGCGTTCAATCGCAAGCCTGACGGCAAGGAACACTTCGCCCGTGCCATCGTCACCGCCAACAACGGCGTCCTCTCCGCCACACCCGTGAGCGCCCAGGGCAGCCATCAACTGGCAGCTACCGCACTTGCCAATGCGCTTGTCATCCTCCCCGACGGAAACCCTGTCGCGCCCGGTGACAGCGTGCAGGCGCTGCTCCTATCCTTCTGACATGTCCGCACCGGAGGCGTTGATCGACCCGTTCGGTCGCACCGTGCGCGACCTGCGCATCTCCGTCACCGACCGCTGCAACTTCCGCTGTACCTATTGCATGCCCGAAGAGGGAATGAAGTGGCTCGACCGCGTCGACGTGCTCACCTTCGAGGAAATCCAGCGATTCGCACGCATCTGCGTGGAGCGTTTCGACGTCGATGGTATTCGCCTCACCGGGGGAGAGCCCACCGTCCGTGCGCATCTGCCCGTTCTCGTCGACAAACTCGCACAGCTCAAGCGCGCCAACGGCCACACACCCGACATCGCCATCACCACCAACGGCTCGACACTGCGCAACGTCGCCGATGAATTGTTCGCGGCCGGTATCAAGCGCATCAACATCAGCCTCGACACCCTGCAACGCGACAAGTTCCTTGCCATGACGCGCCGTGACGAGCTCGACAACGTTCTCTCCGGTATCGAAGCAGCCAAGGCCGCCGGCTTCACCCCGGTGAAGATCAATGCCGTCGTCGAACGTGGAACCAATGACGATGAGATCGTCGACCTGGCCCGCTTCGGCCGCGACAGCGGTATCGAAATGCGCTTCATCGAATTCATGCCCCTCGATGCCGAACAGGGTTGGAGCACATCAAAAGTCGTCAGTCAGGACGAGATCGTCGCCCGCATCGCCGAAGTGTTCCCCCTCGAACCGGTTCCCCAGCGCGGCGCAGCACCCGCCGACCGCTGGCGCTACCTCGACCGGGAACTCGGCACGCCCGGAGCAACCGTCGGCGTCATTCCCACCGTCACCAAGCCTTTCTGCGGCGACTGTGACCGCGTGCGTCTCACCGCCGAGGGCCAGTTCCGTACGTGCCTTTTCGCAACGCGCGAATTCGACATGCGTGTACTGCTGCGCAACGGGGCCAGTGACGACGACATCGCCAACGAAATCCGTGCCGCCGTCGGCACCAAATGGGCCGGCCACCAAATCGGCCAGGTCACCTTCGTGCGCCCCGCCCGCACGATGAGCCAAATCGGCGGCTAAGCGGCACGTCATCGGGCTGGCGCACGCCGACCGGCATAGACCTCGGGGCAACGACGGACTGAACGCAGCCAATGTCGTCGGCGGCGTTGAGATTCAGTGTGGTGACCTCCCATCGACATACCCGAGGGGGAAATACCCCCGAGACCTGAACCGATGCGGACAGTACGCTTGGGCTCATGTCCGATCTCACCTTCAGCCATCTCGACCCGCTCGGCCGCGCCCGCATGGTCGACGTCACGCAGAAGGACCCCTCCGCCCGCCGCGCCGTCGCCCGTGCCAAGGTATTCATGAAGCCCGAAACCACCACCGCCATCGCCAACCGTGAGGTGAAGAAGGGCGACGTTCTCGCCGTCGCCCGCGTGGCCGGCATCCAGGCGGCCAAGCGCACCAGCGACATGATCCCGCTCTGCCACCCCCTCCTCATCGGTGCGGTGTACATCAACTTCGAAATCGGCGACGACCACGTGGCGATCGAGGTTCAGGTCGACACCATCGACCGCACCGGCGTCGAAATGGAAGCCCTCCACGCCTGCACCGTGGCCGCCCTCACCATCTACGACATGTGCAAATCGGCCGACAAGGGCATGGTCATCGGCGAGGTCGCCCTGTGGGAAAAGAGCGGCGGACGCGACGGCACCTACCGCCGCGACAGCCTGTAGCGCTGACCGGGGCTCAGGAGCCCAATATTGCGGTTCTCAAGGTCTCTGTGCTCAGGCGGCGGGGATCGATCGTTGTGATGGTTGTAGAGGCCTCCAGGCGGCTCTTGTGGACGCCTGTCGGGGCTGCGGCTGGCACGAGAAGACCCCTGGCTGCGATGCCGCCGTAGAGGCGGAGATTGTTCTCTAACTTTTGGATCGCTTCCTGCTTCACCATTCCCGCCTTGCACTCGACAATCCATAACCGCTTCCCGTCGGTAAACGCGCAGTCCAGTTCGGCAAATGTATCGAGCGGCAGATGCGGGTACCGCCGGTACCCAAGTTCCATGCCGACTCGTAAGTCGCGGATTGTGCCGTCTTCAACGAGGGGTCGAAGGAGCGAATACACGAAGTCCTCCAGCCAGTGCCCGGAGATGAATGCGAAGAATCCTTTACGCGGGACGTCAATTTCCTGACCGTCCAACACCAGCTGCGTGCGACCGCTCGACGAGAGAGATGTCTTGCCGCCTCGCCACTCAAAATCAAACGTGAGGTTGTCACGCGAGTTTTTCGGCTGGTGTTTGTTCCATCCGTCGTGGAACTTCATGAACTCTTGGTCGCGATACAGGGCACGGATGGCGTCTCGATGTTCCCATACTTGGCGTGCGGCAGGAAGTCGTTGGTTCTTATACGACTCGGCTTGATCCGGCCAACGACCGTCAGCGACGACGTCGTATCCCACAGCAGTGACAAAGTCCTCTACGTCGGAGATTCCGACAAACGGGATGCTCGCACCGTTGCGGAGAAGGAGCACGTTGTGGTTGTTGACTTCAAAATAGAGTGGATCAAGGCCGAGTTCCCAACATGCGGAGAGCGCGCCGGCGAACATCAATTTTGTTCCACCTGTCAGATTCACCGCCACCTTGGTGCCGGGTGCAAGATCGGCGACCTGCTCCGAGATCGCCACGCGAGTGTCGCGTGGTCTGAAAGGGTCGGCGACGCTGATGGGTGGAACTGAGATTCCGACAACTCTCGCTAGTCGCTGAGCGTCTTTGTTGAATTCCGACGAGGTGATGATTATGTGTTGAGCACTGTCGAATTGTCGAATGCCGAAGTAGACCGGTAGAGACTGTGCGCCGAGTAGGTGTATGACGATGTCGTAGTTGGTTGCAGCGGGTACGACCCCAGGGGCATCTGCAAAGGACGGTGTGAGAAGAGAACGCGGTACTTCCACACTCTCGGGTGGAAGTTTCGGATTTGAACTAGAGATGACCTTGATATCCAAGTGGGGGTTGGCACGAGCAATTAGGGCCCACGTGTATGCCATTACGGGAGTACCGGGACTGACATAAAGAGTGATCCTTTTTTCCGCAATGTCTCTCAGCGCAAGTCGCACAGCATGAGAAGCAGCAGCGTGAATACCTGTTGCGTCATTCAGGTGCTCTAGGGGATGTTCCTCCAACCGAATTGTCACTTCTATTCCGATTGCAGCGAGGCGCTCTTGAAGCCATGCGCGAAAAATTGCGTGGGCACCCGATGTATTGCCAACTGCTTCGACAATGCGCTCATTCATCTCTTTAGAGAGGGGCGCCGATCTCATGCTGGGCGAATCACGCCACTCTTCCCACTCGCGCCGTAGGTCGCCGGAGAAAGCCTCTTGGATTTTCTTGAGGTTGGTGTAGCCGAGTATCACCACGTCGGAGTACTCGCCAGTTTTCAAAGCACTCAGAATCGGGCCATCGGTTTCTTCGAAGCCAAGCGCCGCGCGTAGATCAGTTGTCCCGTACCACGTCAAGAGATAGTGCTTCATTCACCACGCCATGTCATGTCAATCGTCTCCATCATCGTCTCGAGGCTCGTAATCGTCGGAGTACCACTCGTCGAAACGCAGAGCGGTTTTATTGTCTCTTCCTGTCAGGTAGTGCCGGACGGCGACCAGTAGGTCTGGTTGCCAAGCCTCATCTGGCGACTTCTCGTCGTTCATCGACACTCGAGAATTGACTTCAAGAGCGTGGTCTCTAATTATTCGAGCGAACCGATCGATCCTGTCGGTGAATGCCAGCCCGATTGGACGATCTGGTGCCAGCAGAACCTTGATCGCAGAGTCGTCGGACCTGCGCGCAAACAGCAGCCCCAACAGAACCTCAAGAATTTGTACGCAGTTTTGTGCCATCAAACTGTCAGGAGTTCTCATAAGCTCGCCGTCCATCTCCGAGCCGAGTCGTTCGAGAAGGGTCGCGATCTGCTGAGCGTCGATCTGGTCGACCACGTCACGGCACTTCAATAGGCAGATGCTGAGCACCAGTGAGACGTCGGAGAAGTCCTGACGGAGTACCCTCTGCAGGATGTCTTGTTGCCATCCCTCTGAACAGTCTCCGATGGACCACGCAAGACACAAAGATTCCATTCGGCTGTGCTCACGTTTCTTAGCGATTGTCGCTAGTTGAGCAACTATGTCGCTAGGCGCGTCCTTGTGCAGACGTGAAAGGAACTTAAACAGATCGTTCTTGAGACCAGACGTTATCTCGTCGCTCTTGTAGAGTTTGAGCGCTACATCGACTCCGTCGCGCACCGCATCCCTAAAAGAAGTGGGACAGTCGACGTCACTAATCGAGCGTCCCTCACTCCACACGGTGTGTGAGGCGCGTGTTTGCCGATAGAAGGCCTTTCTCATCTGCCCGAATTCAGAGTGCAGAGGCCGTATGGTTGTTTGATACCTGCTGCGGAGACTCGTTTCAAGATCCTGTTGTGTTTGTTGTTTGAATGCGACGAATGTCCCTTGGTTTGCATTTTTTCTGTCAATCATCAAAAAGGCACGGGCTCCGGGCCTAATAGTGTCAATATTGACATTCTCTAAGAATTCCTGCTCATGGCAAAAAATGCTTTCGCCATTTACGCGGATCCAAAGGTATGCGCGACCGTTTTTGTCAATTTTCTTGACGCTGACCACTGTTCCTTCTACACGAGATGCGCGAATCTTGAGCAGACATTTTTGCACCCACTTCTCCTCACGTTGCGCTGCGGTCGCTGCGCGACCTTTGGAAGTCAATGTAAAGAGTGCTGCCTCGACATCTTCCAGCAAATCTATTTTCGAAGGCATCGTTTTGGAGTTCAGATTCGGTGGGGTCCAAGTCCGAAGTGCATCCCAATTTAGTCGTTCGGCGAGTTTGGGAATGGGCAAGCCGCCTAACTCTGCGCCGCTCAGTGGTGTGATTCTCTTAAATGTGGCTTTGATCGGAGGGAAATCAGCATCGATGCCACCATCCGATGTCTCCGCTAAGAATTGAAGTGCGTAAGGCTGATCATCTCCGTATGTATAAGTGAGTCTGAGCTTGAAGTATTTGGGTTCTTTCAACGGAAACATGGGCGACGTGAGAGACGCATCAAAGCCGATGCGGGCCGTGGACCGCCCCTGGTAGAGGGGAAAGTCAACACGGGGAACTCCCGGCTGGATTGGGGCCCTGCTGGTTGCCGGGAGCGGAATCTCAATTGTCTTGCCTCTAATCGGTTCGATTCTGGTTGTTCTAGCCACCAAAGGAATCATCTCTTGAAGACCACCGATGATTACCTTGATCCTGAGTTCGGGAATCTTGTTACACCAAAGCGGTATGCCGCCGGCGTGTTTGTTCAGTTCGTGCCAGCGAATGCCGCCTCGAACTGGACTCCCTGTGAGCACGATGAAATCATCGAAATCTCCAACGACCGTCCTGAAGTTCAGCGGTGAATCCGATGATGCGTGCGCATTCTTAGGACTGGATCCCGCTACGTACTGCCCGTCGGTTGCGAATCTAGGAACTGAACTCAATGAGTCCCAAGGGGTGTCGGCTGAATCAAGAGTTATCGATGGTTCTCGTTCCCAATAGAAGCCGCGGGTCTCTGGCGCCACTCGTTCAAGTTTTGGGGAGTGCTGGGCTATCAGCCTCGTCGCGCAAGAAATTCCTCCGACCTTGTCGAAGACTGCCATTACGTAACCAGCATTTGGGATACTCGAGTGACTCAGAGTTTCGAAAACAGCTGCCACCGACCTCGGGAGTTGATCTGCTCTAGTGAATCTTGAGTTGATGTTGCGCCGCATCGTGGTCAACTCGAAGTCATTTGAGAAGTCCGCTTGAAGCCAAATCAGTTTGGAGTCGGGGAAGATGCTTCGAAGTCGATTTGTGAATGCCAATGCTGCTGAATCCAATAAGCGATCCTCAAGGGCGCTTCCCAGTAGGAGATCGGGCGCAGTAACCGTCAATGAGTCAGGATGAAGGACCGCTAAATCAGCATTAAACAGTTCGAGATTTACCGACCTCGAGTCACGACACCAGACTTGCCAAATGAATTGCTCATTGACCTCTTCGATGTGATTCGAGGAAGAAGTTGCGAACTTGGGTCGCAGGCTGGTCAAGTCGACGCAGGTGGCTTCAGTGACAACTGAGTTCGTAGTCTCACGTCGCTTTATCGGCATGGAACGTCTCAGTAAGTGGGGGGTCCAAGGCTCGATGGTGAAAGCCTCGTAATCGAAAAGTACTGGAACCTCACCGAAGAGAGTCTCTTCCTCGAGAAAGCTTGTCGCGAGATGTTGCCAACGTGCGATGGTTGTGTCTCGAACAGCCAATTCGCTTTCATCTCGAGCGATTTCATCGTCCAAAACCTGAAGCCATCGCCAGGCGTCCCAAACACTTCGATAATCACGATGAGACAAGAGGGTGTTGTTCGCGGGCAGATTTTGCCAACGTGAGATTGACCGGGCTTCATCTGACCGGAGCCAACGGTGGATGTTTGTAGTCAGAGGGTCGACGACACCAAAGCACACCTCCCGGAGCTCGAGCAATTCGACCAAACGCGTGACAAATTCTTTGAATAGTTGGTTGTGCGGTAAGTCGACAGATTGGAAGCGTCGAACTCCATACAGATAGGGCTTGTCTGCCAACTTTTCTCGGACATTTCGCCCGGACCGACGGCTCAATGCGACGAAACTTGTTGCATCGAGATCACGCACCTTGTGGAACGGCAACGAAGCATGGTCACGTCGAGGCGCTTCATTCAGTGCCTTCAGAATCCGGTCAACCGAAGATCGGCTGTGGTCGGTGATTCGCCACAGTCTGTCTTTAATGACGTTCGAGTCATCTGCTGTGGCGAGACGACGAAGTACTTTCCCCAACCCAAGTGGCAGAACGTCACCAGTTCGCGGATCAAAACTCGCGAGAGACGTGAACCAGTGACGCTGTTCTAGGATTCGCCGAGCGCGATCCGACTCCTCGCCGTGACCTCTAAAGAGTCGATAAAGATCATGCTGATTCATTTTGTGGATCGATCGGATCAACTCGAGGGGAATCATCAGCCTTCAGATAGTTAGCGGTCTGCCACATGAATTGCCCGTAGCCAAGTTCCATTGCAAGGTCGAAATCCTCCGCGAGATTAAAGCCGTTACCATCGATGCCTGCCACCAATTGGCCCCGGATCTTGTCCAAGCACTCGTCGCGGGACTTACCGCGGGTGTCGATGCCGCGAAGCTTCGGCATAACCTTTTGAACAAGTTGGTCTTCAAAAGCGACATGCATTGCCTGTTTTCGCTTCGAGGTATCGCTTTCGGCGCCCCGTACATCGGGGTAGTTGGCCATGTAGTACTCAATCGATTGCCAGATACGATGCCCGATTGCTCTCCCGGCAACCGCGAGTGATGCGTTCATTTCTTCAATGAACTCCTTGTAGGGCTTCACATCTTCATCATTGAAAGGGCTTTGCTGAACAAGCCAACTATTCCAAGTTCTGCGAGGCAGTGAATCAGCGCGATTCGAATCGTCGAGAGGTTGCAATTGTTCTCGACGCTTCAAAGATGTCGGGCGAGGGAAGTAAATAATGATTGAGCGGTCAAGAACCTTGTCAGACAGAGATTTGGTTGTCTCGTCTTGGTTCATCGTTCCGACCCACAAAACATTCCGCCCAAGTGTGAGTTGGTAGGGCTCCATGCCGGCCCCAATCTTGACTGGCAACGAGGGAACCTCACCTCTCTTCATTCCACGGCGTAACTCCAATTTGCTCAGAAACTCTGCAAAATATTGTTCGGGGTGGGCCAGATTCATCTCGTCCAAGAGCACCAAGCAGACTGAATCTTCCAATCCGGGGTACTCGTTCCCATCCTGGTCTTTGCCACGAGACTTCTGGCTCTGGGCTAGAAACCGAAGCACCGGCTGGGCATCGAAGCGATTGTCGATCGAGTTGAAGAAGCCGAGCATCGATTCTTGGCTATCCCAGTTTGGTTGCACAGAAAGGGGTTCGAAGTAAAGACCGCCAAAGTGAGAGTAGAGACGGGGCAACTCAGATTTTCCGGTGCCTGACACACCGGCAAGCACAGTGATGGGCGACCACTCAAATGTCTTCAAAGCGGTATGGAACGACTTGAGAATTCTTGGCTCGAAATGGAGACCGTAGTAGTCGCAACTAAGAGCAATCATGTCGAGCCACTCCGATTCGCTTGGAGTATCGGTAGCGACCGGGATGATCTTATTGAGTGGAACTTTCGGAAGTTCAATCTCGCGGTGCCGTTCTTCGGCTGCCGCACGAGTGGCATATGCGCCACGTAGGCGAGTCAACTCGGCGACGGCTTCATTTGCCGCTGACTCAAAAATTGTCGCACGTTGATCGAGCGACTTATTTTCGGCCTCAAGATTGCTGTTCTTGAGTTTGAGTTCGCTCGACTGTGCTGCCAAGAGTTCGTTTTGTTGTAGACGAACCGTTAACTCATCAACTCGATTCTGGAGCGATTGTCTGTCGCGCTCAAGTAACTTCATTTGCTCGCGAATCTCTTCCGAAGGTCGCGAGGCGAGTTCTTCGCGCTGTCGACTAATTTGGTCGTTCAGAGTCTTCAACTCAGAGATAACCGCGGCGGGCTCACGGCCACCTAACTGCTGTTGTAGATGCTTGAAACCCGCAACGAGATCGTCTTGCGAGCGAATTCCATCTCGTAGGCGATCACATTCGTCGACCGCATTTTGAAGTCGAACCTTAAAGGACTCACGCTCTTCGGCGATAAGTGTCGAGACCTCAGCATCGAGGTTGTCACGACGGTGTTGTAATTGTTGGTGCACTCTCTCCGAACGAACCTCAAGATCACGTTCGTTCTCCTCAAGTTCTAGACGACGACCTTCTAGTTCGCTTTGTATCGCTGCTAAGGCGCCCTTTTGACGCTCTAATTCATCAGCTTGTTGCCGCAGTGCGTCAGCCTGATGCGTTCGCTGGCTTTCCCATTCAGTGCGATCACTTTCGGCATTCGCGCGGACTCTTTCCCGTTCAGCAGCCTCTTCCCGTGAGAGTTCAGCCAAGCGTGTTGCACGAACTCCAGAGAGGTCCCTCTCAAGATCGGCAAGGGCCTGTGAGCGTCGATCGGCAAGTTCGCGGTCGAGGGCAGCGCGCTCATCGGCATAGCCACCATCACGTGCTTGTTCTGCGCGGAGAAGATTGGCCTCGCGCACGACAAAAGCAGCCTTTTCGATTTCAACATGGCGACGGTCTTCGACAATTGCGGCAGCTATAACTTTGAATTCGCTAAGCAAGTCAACCGAACCGGTCGCGACGGAGTTGACAGACTGCAAGTTCTGTCGAAGCGAATCGAGACCTTCTTTCAATCTCGTTTGATCTTGTTTGATTTTTTCTGAAATATCCCGGAGAACTTCGTCGGTGGGTTGCCCTGCACGAGACTTATTGCCTTTACCTTTATTGGACATCAGATAGTTCCTGTTTGTCGATTTGCGCCAACGTTACAACAGTATCGGTGACCTTCTTCCCGAGACTCAGAGCCTCTGCTCGCGTCATTGGTCTCGGTACGTTCGCGTGACCTCGCAGTTCGAGCAAGTCCGCGATGAACGGAAGGAGCCTATGTAGCGAGTTCGCAATGTTCTCGAGGAGCACCTCGTCGGAAACGATCAATAGGGCAATCACCAGTGAGCCCAATGTCGGATCGTTTCCAGATAATGCGTTGCGAACCCTTTTGATCTTGACCGTCTTGAGCGCTGTAGGAAGATTCCCAAGTCCGGCTTTGACGGCTCGTTCCTCAGCGCGGGCACGAAGTTGTGAATCAGTGAGGTCAATGGACCCCCTACCTCCGAACAAATGACGAAGGGTGGCCTGCAACGCCGAACACAAGTCCGTGATGAAGACACATCCATCGTCCCCGTCGGCGCACACACCAAGGAACTGCTCCGCAGAGAGGAGTGCCTGACGTGCTTCCGCGCCAACCCTGTCAAAAACGTCGTATCCCAGATCCTGGATAAGGCGGTTGCGGGCGAGGAGTCGGAGATCGGCGCTGACCTCTGGATCGATATGTTGGCCCGTCTCCTCGAAGCGGATGGCCGGTACGAGGGCAGTCACAACCGTGCGCATCATTGCATCTGACTCAAGTTCAACGTCAGCAACTGGAGCAGCATTCTTGGCGTGAGTTTTACCTACTTTGTCAGCCCCAAGGGCGCGCAATCGTCGAACGAAATCGGGATAAAGCGGGGGAATCGCTCGAAGTGGATGGTTCGGGTCGGCATCTGCTTGGACAAGCGCAATGGCGATGACAGTTTCCATTTCGGGTTTGCGGTTGGCAAAGTCGTGAAACTTTTTGAGATCAACGGGTCGAAATCCAGTCTTGGGCTTAAGGAAGCCTATGTTTCGTGCAGCTGCTGACAGATATTGGGCATAGCCATCACCATCGAAAGTCCTCAGGATCTTGATGGCTGTTTCCGGATCGTGCGCTTCGCAAGCATGAAAGAGTGACCACTCAAGCGCTGCATAGATATCCGCACTTGTACGAAATGACTTGCCCTTTTTGGGGGTCAAGAAATTAACGAGTTCCGAAAAGAGGCGATCGCTTGGTTCTTGAGCAAAGTCTGGCTTGGCTTGTTGTGGCTTTGGAATCTGCGGGAGAAGGTTTGATGTCCACGTCGTCATCCAATCTTGAGTCGATGTGTCGTTGACAAGAGTCTCGTTCAGAACCCGCTCGAGTATGGGGGAGTAACCGAAACCAAATGGGTCTGCGATGCGAAAATCGCCGTCGTATCCGAGTATCACAACCTGGCAATTGAGATGATGTTCCTCAGGATCGTTTCCGACTCGGACCTCTTGGAGTGTGGGGACCTTGATGTTGCGAGCGTGAGTTCTTGCGCGCTTTCGCATGGCTGAGACGGCATCAATTACTTCCTGAGCAGAAGGTGGGCCCATTCGTTGGATTTCGCGATCTGAACGCAGTAGATGGTCATAGCGTTTGTCAGTCGTTCTGAGAACAGACTCATCGTCAAAAACGTAAATGAAAGGGAGCAAGTTGCCCCCAATACGTTCTCGAAAGACAACTGCCGAACCGTAAACCTCCTCGATTGGTGCGACGGATTGGCCGCTCCTATTTCGAAGGACCACGTTGTTTTCGTCGACGAGGGACATCTCTTGCAACTTCAACAGAATGCTCCGAATCAAACCCTCGGGTATGCATGTCTCTGCTGCAATGGTTTTCTCGTTTACGTTGCCGAGGGCATCAAGGATGTCGAGGACCACGCGTTCGAAGGGATTCAGTTTGTGACCGGCACGTTGGCGGCTGCGCGGAAGAGTGATTCGGTAGGCATGCACCGGCCAGAAGAGTTGAGCCGGACGCCCGATTGCCCCACGGACCGCATCGATACGTCCGAAGTCGAGAGGTCTGATTGCCACGGTTTCTCAATCAGTATCTCGAAGTCATTCGATGGAACTCAACGAGTCCGGGAATGAATTCAGTAGCCAGTGGATGTGCAACAAGAGCTGAATCGCCAACTGCGACGAGTAGTCGCTTTTGACGACTCATCGAAACGTTGAGTCTGTTGGAGAGGCAAAGGTGCCCGAAGACAGACATGGCCTCGTCGGCTCGGTTGGTCGAGTTCGATCGATTGCTGGGGCGGGCAGTGCGTACGATCGATAGAAACACGACGTCGAATTCCATGCCTTGAAATCTGTCGACGGTGCCGACTCGAATTCGCCTGTCATCGATCACGCCTTGACCCAGTCTTCTTTCAAGCGTGGCTCGCAATTCATCTTCTTGGGCCTTGTAGAAGGATATAATTCCGTAAGTGAGGTCTTGACCCTCGGGTGACTGTATCCATTGCTCAAGTTGTCGCACGATCACGTCGACTTCCGCCTGGCGACTGTAACTATGACCGTGGTCTGGCCTTTGGGTCGGGCCCGCGTTGGTCGGGACATCGAGCCAGAGTGCGGGCTGATTTCTTGTCCCTGGCAAGTTATGCGCGAAAGCCTCGGCAGGGAGAGCCGATCCGAACCGCTCGACGATGTCGTTTCGCTCGTAAAAGACTCGACTGATGAAGTCGCCCAACACGGGGTGCATGCGAAATTGTTTGTCGAGAGTTACTCGTCGTTGGATGCCGTCACGTTCCTCGAGGGTCTTCAAGCGATCTGAAAAAAGATGTTCAAACATCGACTTTTGTAGCCACCCATGTTCGCCTAGCCCGAGATTGCCAGCCTCCATTTCGTCCTCGATTTTCTTCTCAATCATGTGTGGGAGTTGGCGATGATCCCCGACGAGGATGATCTTCTTGCCCTGGGCCAGCGCAATCATCAGGTCGGGAGGGGCAACGCGGGCCGCCTCGTCAACGATGACGTACTCGTACTGGAGCAGGGTGTCTTCTTGGCCAGATTGCGAACCGTCGAGTTTCTTGCGATTCCGCAGTTCACCACTGACACTCTGTTGAACTGTCGCCGAAAACGCAAAACTGTAGGTCGATACAGCGTCGACCATTCCTTTTGGATCGTTCTCAAGCTCCGACAAAAACCCGGCAAGAGCGGCAATCTTGCGGTCGATCGCCGAAAGCCCCTTTTCGTGCAGACTTTGGATCGCCGCGGTGGCGATCTCGATCACCTCGTCGTTGTGTTTTTCTACGCGAAAAACTGGCGGGGCGGCGAGTTGACGAAGAAGCGATCTTTTGAGGTCAGCGAGTTCCTGAAGAAATGGCGGGATACCGCGATCGATCGACCAAGACGAGGCACGACGCAGTAACTGAGTCTGAGAATCACTCAGAATTTCGATGAGGTCGACCAAGGCCGCTGCAGATCGTTCCGGTCCATCGTCGGCAAAACTCTCACTTCGTGTGCGTAGTTGACGGACGGCTGGGAGAAAGTGATCCTGCTCGGAGTCGAGAAGTGCTCGTGTCGAGAGTTGCTGTAAGAGAGCCAGGATCCTTGAGGCAAGATCAACGTCAATGGCGTCGGAGCCAAGAGTTGACAGGCGACGCATGAGTGTCATGCCAAGTCTTTGGGATGGCATGCGCAGATACTGAGCGTACAAATCTTGGACTTCACGCTCTTCTTCATGTCGCGCAATTTGAGGGTTTTGTTCGCGAAGTCGAACAGCGATGTCGTGGCACCATTCGGAGAGATTTGATTCGAAGGCTCTCTTATCAGCGTCATTCGAACCGGAGCGTTCACCAAACTTGGGTACGGGTAGGCCGTTGAGAGAGATTCTGTCGATCAGGTTCTCTACTGCGTCGTGCTGAAAACCCGTGAGGAGAATCTCGCCGGCCCGAATGACACCATCGTTCGTGGACAGTTCGTTCAGCCGCTCGAGAATCGCGGCGATCACAGTCGTCTTGCCTGTTCCCGGCGGACCTTGAATTAAAGCGATGTCAGGGGTATTCAGTGCGACTTCAATCGCTCTCTCTTGCATCGGTGTCGGAGGATTGCGAAAAACCTTCTCACGAACGAACGCCGAGAGCGGCTTCACTTTCTGTGGCGACCGGAGCGACGTCGGCTGACCTCCGTCTTCGATCAAGAGACCGAGTTCCGGATTGGCAGTCCGTCCCTGAAGGACTGCATCTCTGGCTTCCAGCCGGCGCTTAATCTGAGCGCTCTGGCCCCTCGTTGCGAGCACGAGTCTTCCTTCCGTGGGGAGCACTTCTGCTCGAAGTCGCAACGTCTTTGTCTCTCGGTTCCAGTCGTCAACTGGCAATCGATCGAAACTCGTCTGGCTCTGGATGCCAAGCGCGAGTTTCGCTCTCTCGGTGCGCCGGATTTCGGTACAAAAATCGACAAAGGTCATCTCTGAATCGACCAAATGACTCGGGATTTCGTCGACGCAGGAAAGTTCGTCACCGCGATCCATTTTTCCAAGCCGTTCAAGTGCTACCTCACTTGCATCTTTGACGCGGACGGAGACGGTCTTCTTTTGCTGCGAGTCAGCAACCGAATATGTGATGACGCCAAACGCTCGAACGTCTTTAAGAAAACTCTCGCCTTCGAGATTGAGATACTCATCCCAGCGACGCATGTAACTCGATCGGTCGGTCGCAAGGTGTTCAAGTTGCGCCCGCGCAAGAAGTTTGACTTGCCCGGTTCGTGTCCAGTCGGTGAAGCGGAGTGTTCCGCGTGCGAGGCGCACTGATCCGTCTGTAACACCACGCTTCTTTGTGAGCTTGGAGATAACAAATACCTCCGGACCACCTTCGAGCGACTTCAATGTGGCAATGAATCGAATTGTCCGTCCAACGATGCAAAACGAGTCAGAAACACTCGCTCTTAAGTCTGGTCGATCAATCGACTCGACTTCTTCTTCGATCGCGGGTCCCGCGCTCAACTGAAAGAACGATTCTCCTCCGACGGTGATCATGCACTCGTCTGCAAGCCATTGCTGGATATCGCGGCGTGCAAATTGTCCAAAGTTGTCGGATTGTTGTTCGACATATTCGTCGACGCCGATTTCCAGTTCGTCCCAGTCGAGGATCGCGCCGGGAAAGAATGCGATCTTGAGTTCGGCACTTCCGTCTGCGGCCGGATCAGCTAGTTCGGCAAGTAGCGCGCGGCCCAATCCCAAAAGTTGGTTGAGTTGTCTCACTTTCTTCAGTTCGATGGGAGAGACCGGCACGATGGCTGTCGCGAGCGCAAGGTCGAACACGTTCGGATGGGCACTCGGCACGATTGCGGTGACGCACGGCGACGTCGACCCCTCAAAATGCACGTCTAATTGCGCGCCGTTGGTGGGCTTGATGCGAAGACGAATTGTCTCCGCCGAGAGATTCTCGAATTTCATCGTGACCCCCGTGTGACGCGAACTTCGAGCGAGGATGGGAGCGGGTTGGTACCCCTCACATGCGTAGCCGATGACGAGTCGGCGTCGACTATCGCTTCGAAACGTGTCTCTGTGTTGCGCTCAAGAGAAAAGGAAGTGAATAACCGGTCCGGAAGTTCGATCGGTACCCCAAACTTCTGGACGACGAGATGCCATTCATCGGTGGCAAGAATCGCAAAGTCGGGGTGATCGGTGTCGCAGTATGGACAAGTCGACCTATCTACGAAGTAGCTCATGGAACACGATGGACAGACGATCGATTGGTCGTGCGCTCTTGCGAATTCAAGTGCCCAAAGAGCCATGGCGGGACGCCTCCATGGCTGTAGTCGCCCTGCTACGAACGCCTCACGGAAGAGGTTGTTGATCGGAGACGTGAAAATCAGTGGCCGCGGAAGGCCGCCAACCGCTTGGTTTGAGTCGTCGTTTTCATCGTCAATGAACGACAGGAAGCCGGAAAAGGCCTGTGTGTAAAGGTCTTCGACACCCCCGTTGCTCGGCGAATCCACTTCCCAGTTGCCGTCATCATCGGACGACAGAACCTTCGCGCCGACGAATGGATGCAGTAGCGAGAGGGTTTCGAATGCCATCACTGCAAATGACCACACATCGCTTCGCATTCGGGAACGATCGAGACCTTGCACGACTTCAGGAGCACCGTATTGCGGCGTGTAAACGGATGCGCCCGCTTCAGCCATTTCGAAACGAAGGTTGTCTGCGTCGATGAGCCAGACGTCCCCGGAGTCGTCTTCGCTCATGAAGCAGTTATTGGGCGACACATCGCAATAGACAAGTCCACCTGCGTGAAGCCGAGCGAGAATGGAAGCGAGTTGGGATAGCGCGCCCAGTCGACGCTTCGTCGAACCTGACCTTGAGTAGTGGAACAACGAGAGGGCGGCCCACTGGTCTTCGATGCCGGCCAACCAGTCGGGCCGTCTTTCGCCGCCGAGGCGTTGCCGTTCTGCTCCATTCAAAGCAAACGCGCTAAACGGCACCATTTCGTTCAGCAGTTTCATGACATAGCCCGGTTCGTCTCGAAGTACAGCCACTGGCAGAGAAATTGGAATGCGAGGTGGCAGCGGGAGGTATCGAATGTTGCGATACCGGTCGTCGAGTTGTGATTCCGCATCAACCTCACCCGAGGCGTTCAACGGCTGTTTGATCGCAATGTCGGGGTCAGTCGTTCGATAAACAACGCCTTGTCCACCTCGCGCGACTTCGCCTACGAGTCGGTGTCGGTAGCCGTACTGGTCCGCAATTCCATCAGTTCTCGAAAAGCTGAGTTCAGTCATCGCTGTCCTCGGTGGCATAGAGACAGGCGAGAGTCTTATCGTCGGAGTGCTTTGGGACAGGCCATTCAGTGAGCATCGTGCGAAGTCGGCGAGCTGCAGTCACGCGCGCGAAGTTGTCGTACGCAGCGATGAAATCGGTCATAAAACCTTTGACATCCTCGAGATCGTCAGCGACCCCGTCACTGCAAAGTATGACCGCACGGCATTCGGCCTCGTCGACGTCGACGAGTTTCCACTTGTCCGGCGCCGCTGGCTCGGTCAATGCAGCCGTCATGTTTGAAAAGGATGCACGCTTGTCGTCTTCGAGCAAGACAACAGCACCTGTCTTTTTCACTACCGCGATGCACCCATCACCAAGAATTCCAAGGCGGAGCAGTCCGTCGCCGAGCCGAAAAGCAAACAGGCAGGTCGCAGATGCTTCGTGGTGCGCGAACGGTGCAATTTCGTCAAGCCAGTTCATTGTGATGGCTTCGGGAAGACGGAGCGAGTCACGAGGTTCGCTAGTTTTTGCGAAGAGTCGCACTGACCGTTCGACGGCACGACATGCCGCACTACTCCCAAGATGAGAGAGTGCCTTTGAGCCAAGTCCGTCGGAGACAACAATGCCGTCACCCCACGTCTGATGAAACGCGAGCCACGCATCTTGATTGGGTTTGAACGTCGCGAGATGACCAGGGCCCACAACGCTCGCGCCAAAACTCTTCCAGCATGATGTCGTGGTCGTCATGACGCTGGCCATCCTGAGAGGAGAGAGAGAACTTCCTCAGACGTGAAAACGTCGGCACCTCGCAGGCTCATGTTGGCGTCGAGCCCCGTCTTCAGAATCCGGAGAACCTCGGGACCGACCTTCTCGCGAAGGCTCCGAATAGTGGAGAGGCTGCTCGACGACCAGAAGCCATCAGTAATAAGGACAAATGACTCACCGCTATGGGCGTCAACAAATGCAACAAGGGCGTCACCGCTCGCGGCGCCTCGACATTCCAGAAGCTCTTCCGGAAACTCTTCATCTCGATTCCAAGCGCACGGGCGGATGTCGTCGGACCAGGCGGCTAAACGCAGTTCGACGTCTTCTTCGTATTCAAACCGGAAATACTGCTCGATCTGTCGGACGAGTCCTCGTGTGATAAGACGTTTTCCGCCCTCGACCATGCTTCCCGACGTGTCGCAGGCAAGCCACAGGGAAGCCATCACCAATAGGTGTCTTCCTCTGGCGGCACGGGCTTCGGGTCATTCGACCCAACTTCCGCAGGGGCCGGGTTGGTTCCGTTTCGGACCGGCGGCGTCAAGGTTGCATCTTTCGGGATCATGTCTGGATTCGCCGACAAACTGCGACTCACAACGGACATTGTCACGTACCTAAAGAACTCGGGAATCCGATCTGCCTCGTGCGCTTCGAAGACCTTGTGCTCGGTGTCTTTGACGAACGCATCAAGCGTGGATCGACCCTGTCCACTGATGGCCTCAGGTCCGATTGCAAGTGCCATGCGATCGCACTTCGAAGAACGCCCGGTTGCGACGAAGTCCTTGAGTTTCTTCTGCCATGAATCGGTTGGCATGCCATCGGATGCCAAGACGACGAGTGGACGAAAAGCACGCGAGGGAGTGCGCCCACGGTCCTCGATCAGCGTCTTCGCAAGATCGATGGCTGCGCCGAGAGGTGTCCCACCATTCGCTTGTAAATCGCGATACATAAAGGCAGACGCGCGAACGGGTTGATGATCGAGAGTTGCGGTTTCTCCGAAGGAAATCGTGGACAACAGGAATTCTGTATTCTTCGATTCCTCCTTTACGAGGGTGCCGAGCATGCGTTTGACGGCTTGGTTGAGCGAGTGAATCTTTGCGCCGGTCATTGAGCCTGATCGGTCGAGCATCAAGATGATGGGGAGCGGCTTTGCTTTCTGTGCCGTGAATGTTTTCGGATCAAATTGCGACACGGTCGTACGGCTCCCTCATCGATGTTCAACCGAAAGAACCCTAGTGGTCAGTTATCAAGGGTCCTTTTTGACACAATTTCGCAAAGAGGACCCCGGTGATTGGGGTTGGCACCCTTAGAACCAGCCAATCCGACCGGTTGGCCCCTTGTGACGCTTGCCCTGGGGCACCTGAAATCACACCCAGGTTGTTTCCATCCCCCAAAGCCCCTTTTAGACTTGTCAAGGGTGGCTGGACGGCCAGCAACTAGGCTGAACATGACGGGACAGTTACAGAC
>Ga0194118_10000603_pt1 | contig 58590 bp, 49 predicted proteins | sample TA2MahsurfametaG_2_FD_148662 | JGI IMG/M metagenome (GOLD analysis project Ga0194118, IMG submission 148662) | Freshwater microbial communities from Lake Tanganyika, Tanzania - TA2015013 Mahale N5 surface | ecosystem: Environmental > Aquatic > Freshwater > Lake | place: Tanzania: Lake...
GAAGGGGCGCGGCCGCCGACGGAACCACTGCCATCCGTCAACCAAACACCACACACTCCCAGATTTCTCTGAAGAAAACAACTGGTGCCAAACGAACCAGGGGCGGATTTCAGGCGAGCGCGAGGGTCGCGTTCAGCGCGGGGCGCGCGACTTCGGTGGCGCCGGCCGCGCGGACGCGGCGTTCCATGCCTTCGCGCGCGGGTTCGTCGCCGTGGTTGAGGACGACAAGCCCCGGTGCCTTCCCACTCCCCACGAGCCACTCGCACATCTGCTCGGCATCCGCGTGCCCGCTCAGCCCGTGCAGTCGACGCACGGTGGCGCGCACGTCGAGCTCGCTGCCGTTGATGCGCACGCGGCGTGCGCGTCCCTCGGCAAGCGCCTCGGCCATCGAGCCAGGCAGCACGTATCCCGTGAAGACCACCAGCCCGCGATCGTGCCCCACCGACAGCTCGAGGTGGTGCAGTATCGGCCCGGCATCGCAGAAACCGCTGCCTGCGAGCACGATGCCTGCGCCGTCGCGGCCCGCGACCTTGAGCGACTGCTTGCGCGACCAGAGCGGATGCAGCCCCGGGAACTCGAACGGCGAGTGGCCCGCGTCGATCATCGCGCGCGCCGCAGGCGACAGCAGGCCGGGGTGGCGCATGCAGAGTTCCGCGGCGCGGATCGCCATCGGGCTGTCCAGGTACACGGTCACGCCCTCGAGCAGGCCCTCCTGCGCGAGGCGCGCAAACCCATGCACCAGCACCTGCGCGCGGCCCACGCTGAAGGTGGGGAGCAGGGCGGTGCGCGCGCCGGCGCGGCAGTCATCGACCACGGAGCGCAGCGCAGCCTGGAAGTCCGGCGGCGGCGGTCCCAACGGACGGGCGCCGGTCGTGGATTCCATGATCACCACGTCGGCCTCCGCGGCATGGCCGCGCGGGCGCAGGTAGCCGTCGACGGCAGGGCCGACGTCGCCGGAGAAGAGGACGCGCACGCGCGAGGCGCCGTGCACGATCTCAAGCTCCACCGATGCGCTGCCGATCACGTGCCCGGCATCGTGGAGCCGCAGGCGGATGCCCGGGGCGATGTCGCGCCAGGCGCCGTAGGGCACGCCCACGATGCCGCGCGCGAGGCGTTCGGCATCGCCCTTCTGGTAGAGCACGGGGGGCTCGAAGTCACGCTCGGGCGCGCCAAGCGCGGGATCGGGCGCAGGGTCCAGCACCACCGCGTCCGGCCCGGTGCCGTCGCGCCACTCGTCGACGCGCACCTTCTGCAGGTTCGCCGAGCTGCGCAGCACCACCGGCAGGATCTCGGCCGTGGGCTCGGTGCAGAACAGCAGGCCATCGAACCCCAGCCTCGGCAGCATCCCCATGCGCCCGCAGTGGTCGATGTGCGCATGCGTGCACACCACCGCGTTGAGCCGGCGGAAGTCAATGGCAGGCGCCTTGGCGTTGCGCAGCTCCTGCGACGGCGCGCCCTGGAAAAGGCCGAAATCCACGAGCACGCGCGCGTGCTCGGTCTCGACGAGCGTGCAGCTGCCCGTCACCTCGCCGGCAGCGCCGTGGAATGTCAGGGTGGGTGGCTTCGGCAAGGGACCCGGCCGTCAATCCCAGCGGAACACGCCCTTGCGCCACGCATACACGTATGCGGCGACGCTGGTGCCGATGAAGAACAGGATGCGCGCGAGGAAGAGGCCCGACATCGGGCTCTGCGGCTCCAGCTGCGCGTAGGCCACGGCCCACGGGTAGAGGAAGATCACCTCGACGTCAAAGAGCAGGAATGTCATGGCGACCACGAAGAAGCGCACGTTGAAGCGCTTGCGGGCGGTGCCGATGGCGCTCATGCCCGACTCGTAGGTGTCGCCCTTGATGTCGCCCTCGCGGCGCGGGCCCAGCAGCGCGCTGCCGCCGATGTTCACGATCGCGAACGCCACGGCCATCGACAGGGCGATCGCGATGGGCACGTAGTTGACCAGGCCGGTCTCGGCAAGGATCCGCATGGGAGCGGGAATGGTAGCAGGGGCGCGCCGCGGTCAGCTTGCCGCGAAGCGGGGCCGCAGCGCACCCGCGACGCCCCACAGCCCGACGCACACGAGTCCCAGGAAGGGGCGGCCGAGCAGGAAGCACGTGGCCGCATCGATGAGCGGGATGGCGCCGAGCCACGTCCCGACCGCCACGGGCACCGAGTAGCGCGCCGCGCCGATCGATGCCCTGCGGATGCCGGCGATCACCGTGGTCACGGCCAGGGCGATGGATGTCACGCCCAGCGTCACCTGGAACGCCGATTCGGGCCGAACGCCCTCGGCAAACCACATCCCGAGCGGCGCGCAGGCGGCGAACGGGAGCAGCCACGAACCGAGCCTCGCGATCCGCCCGAACCCGCGCACCTCGTCGCGCGCGGCCATGGACACCGCCGCGACGTACGCGAAGGTGCCGCCGGCCACCCAGTGCAGGAGCGGTCGCTCGGTGCCGACACTGGTGGCGAGCGCTGCAATCACGGGTACCAGCGCACGGCACGCCGCAAGCAGCAGGTAGCCGCCGGGCACCAACGCATGCAGCAGGTCGTAGAGCAGCACGAACGCGGCGAGCGCGATGGCCCACCAGAACGTGGCATCCGACGCCGTCGCCAGCATGGCCGTGCCGACGAGCAGCATCACCAGCCCCACGAAGCGTGCGCGCACCTCGGAGATGCGGCCGGACGGGATGGGCCGACCGGGCCGCTCGCGTGCGTCGATGCGGGCATCGAGCGCGTCATTGAGCACCATCCCCGCGAGGTACACGATGACCACGCCCGCAAGCACCAGGAACGTGGTGCCGAGGGGCAGGGGAATGTCCGCGAGCCGCGCCTGGAGCCCCACGGCGATGCCCGCGAGGACATTGGTGATGACCGTGGGCGCGTTCGAGACGCGCATCAGCTCGAGCCATGCGCCGGGGCCCCCGCGGTTCATCGGGCGGCCTCCGCGCTCCGCGCGGCGTCCACGGCCGCGTGCGTCCAGCGGATCTCCTCCGCGATGCCGTCGGCGAGCGAGCGGCCTCCGCGTGCGCCCTCCGGCAGCGCGTCCCATGCGTAGGTCTCCACCTCGAGCAGCGGCCGCTCGGCCTCGGGCCACGAGGCCACCTCGCGCAGGCACTCGCCGATGGCACCCTGCGTGGTGCCCAGCGCACCGAGGCGGCCGGCGAACACGGGCACGTGGAAGTGCGTCCGCCACTCGCCGCGCGGGTTCGCCGACAGCGCCCACGGGATGTCCTCGAAGAACCGGACGCTCCCGTCGGTGCCGCGCACGCACGTCTGGTGCAGCCAGCGAGGCTCGGCGAATCCCGCGAGCACCGCAAGCGAATCGGTGCCGCCGTCGGCCGTGACGGCGCTCGAGACCTGCACCTTGTTGACCGAAATGCCCGCATCGCGGTATGCGCGCAGCACCTGCCGCTGGTCCTCGAACATCACCGCGGCATGGCACACGTCATGGCAGATGCCCACGTAGCGGCGCGGGTCCGGCTCGCCGCGGCGCGCCACCAGCGCATGCTCGAAGAAGCCGACCACGTCCGCCGCCCGGTCGAGCATGCAGCCGGGCTCGGGCTCCAGGTCAACGGTGACCCGCACGCCCGTGCGGTCCTCGATGCGCGCCAGCGCGCGCACCAGCTGCTCGAGCATGGCGCACGCCACGCCCACGCTCGCGCCGCAGCCCTCCGTGCTGAACGTGGCGCGCCAGCCGAGCGGAAGCGTGGAGACCGAGGCGCGCGCGGTGCCGGCGGGCACGAGCGCGGCCAGGATGCCCGCGAGCCGCTCGGTGTGCATCGCGCGGCGCGCATCGGCCCAGTGGGGCTCGTAGACGCGGTGCTTCACCTCGGCGCCGTGGAAGTCGTGGTACGGGAAGCCGTTGAGCGTCACCGCCGAGAGGCCCGACGCCTGCAGCCGCTCGCGCAGCCCGGCAACGCCCTCGACGCTCTCCTCGAGCTGCACGGCGGCGGCCGACGACAGCCACAGCCCGACGGGAAGCGTGCCGCGCGGGCAGACCGCCTCGCGCACCGCCCCGAAGGTGCCGCACACGTTCGCGCACGTCTCCGCGAGCGTCCGTCCGGCGACGACGTTGGTGCAGTAGGCGGGCTCCACGCCGGGTTCAGGGGCGTGCGGCCGGTGCCTTGTTGCTGCGCACCGTGGTGGTCTTCACGGTGGTTCGCCTGGTCCCGTCCTTCACCTCGACCGTGGTCTCGGTGGTGATGGTCTCGGTCTCGGTCACGCCGTCGCGCGTCGACGAGCTGGTGCTCGTCGACACGGAGGTGGACTTCGAGGTGCCCTTCTCGTCGGTCGGTTCCTCGGTGACCTCGACCTTGACGTCCTCGCTGGCGGGGGCCGCGGCGGCGTCACGGCCAGGCACCGCCTTGGCGAGCTTCACGGCATCGTCGAGCTGCTTGTTGGGCGAGCCGACGTACGCCACGCGCCCGTCCTTGCCGACCACGAACGACGTGGGGATGGAGTTGCGCTTCGCGGCCGTCATCCACTCGCGCGCCATCGATCCGTCGGTGTCGAGCGCGATGGCGATGCCCACGGCATCCCCGCGCGAGGCGATGAAGTCGCGGACCTTCTTCTCGTTGGCCTCCGCGTCGCCGGCACGCTCGAAGCCGGCCACGCCGATGACGGCGATGTCGGGGTTGTCCTTCTGCAGCTGCGAGAGGTGCGGCATGGCGGCCACGCACGGGCCGCACCACGTGGCCCAGAACTCGATCACGTGCACCTTCCCGGGCTCGAGGGCCTTCACCTCCGTGCCCTTCAGGAACTTCTCCGGGGTGAACGCCGGGGCCTTGGATCCGGCGGCAAGGACGTCTCCGAGCGCAAGGACGACGGGGATGGCGGCGATGAGCATCCGGGCAGGTTACTTGGGGCGCGCGGATTCCACGAACCGCCGGACCACGCCGTCGCCCATCGCCTGGTCGGGGGTCCGCTCCGGATGCCACTGCACGCCGACGAAGAATGGCCGCGCGCGGTCGCGGATGGCCTCGATCACGCCGTCGTCGGAGTGGCCGATCACCTCGAACCCCGGGGCATCCGCGAGCGCCTGGTGGTGCCAGCTGGCCACGGGGCCGCTGCCGAGCTCGGTGTGTACGGTGTGTATTGCATCCCCGCGGTGCCGCCCGGCGTCGGGGATGACGTCGTCGAGGTGCTGGATGAGCCGTCCGCCGCGGTGCACGCCCATCAGCTGCATGCCGAGGCAGATGCCGAGCACCGGAACCGACGGCCGGGCATCGAGCGCCCGCAGCAGCGCAAACTCCGACGCCTGCCTCGCCGGGTCCATCACCTTCGCCATGGGGTGCAGCTCGACCCCGAACGGGCGGGTGTCGATGTCGTCGCCGCCGGTGATGAGCACGCCGTCGACCGCCGCCAGCGCCTCCTCGCGAAGGGCGCCGTCCGCCGGGAGGATCACCGGAATGCCCCCGGCGCGGGCCACGCTCTCCACGTAGGTGGCACGGAGCTGGTGGCGCGGCGATCCGCGGTCGTCGCGGGCAAGGTCGGCGGTGATCCCGATCAGTGGCTTGCGAGGCATCGTTCCTCCGCCGATTGCATCGGCGCACCAATGCGGGCATCATCCGTTTATGCGCCCGACACCCACCCCCGTGCTTGCCGCCGCCCTCACCGCCATCGCCGCCGCCGACGTGACGCTCCCGGCCGCCTTCACCGACCACATGGTGCTGCAGCGGGGCGTCCGCGCGAGGATCTTCGGCTCCGCGCAGGTGAGCGAGCAGGTGGACGTCACGCTCACCGATGACAAGGGCGCGGTGCTGCGGACCGCCCGGACCGTGGCCGGGCAGGGCGGGCGATGGTCGGTTGAGCTCGAGCCCCTCGGTGCCAGCGCCGAACCCATGACCCTCCGCGTGAAGGGGGCCAACGAGGTGGTGGTAACGGACGTGGTGGTGGGCGACGTGTGGATCGCGGGCGGCCAGAGCAACATGGAGTGGCCGATCGACGCCACCGGGCCGCAGGCCGAGGCCGCGGCGGCCATCTCCGCGGACAACGCCATCCGCTACCTGCGCACGCCCAAGGTCACCTCGAGCCGGCCGGAGTCCGGCATCGATGCCCGCTGGACGGTGCTCTCGCCGCAGACCGTGCGCTCGATGGGCGCCGTCGGCTTCTGGTTCGCGCAGTCCCTGCGCAAGGAAACGGGCGTGCCGATCGGCATCCTCGAGATCAACTGGGGCGGAACGCGCGCGGAGCCGTGGACCGACCTCGCCACGCTCGGCGCGGAACCGGCATACGCGGACCGCGTGATGGCGCTGCGGCAGTCCATCAACGACTGGAACGCGCAGCCGACGGCACAGCGCGACCAGGCGTTCACCGCCGCGCAGGCCGCGTTCCGGACCGCCGCGCAGCAGTGGTGGTCGGCCGTGAACACCACCGACCCCGGCGCCAAGGGGCGCTGGTTCGCCGCGGAGGCCCCGGCCGACGCGGATGCCTGGAAGCCCGTGAACCTGCCGGTCCGCTGGAGCACCGACGCGGCGCGCGCCGGGTTCGACGGCGTGGAGTGGTACCGGCGGACCGTGGAGATCCCGGAGGCTTGGGCCGGAAAGGAGTGCCTGATCGAGCTCGGTGCCATCGACGACGCGGACATCTGCTTCTTCGAGGGTCGTGCCGTGGCGAACACCATCGCCGAATGGAGCACCGGCCGGCGCTACCGGGTGCCTGGTTCCCTCGTGAAGGCCGGCCAGGCCACCGTTGCGCTGGAGGTGCTCGACATGCAGGGCGAGGGCGGGCTGGTCGGTGACCCGAAGGCGATGCGCATGACATGCCCCGACGTTCCCGGCACCCAAGTCGAGCTGTCGGGCGAGTGGCTTGCGCGCACCGGCCGCGATGCCGCCGGCCTGCCCGATGTGCCCAAGCGCCCCGTGCGCGACGAGGCACCGGGATCGGGGTACTCCGACCCGGGATCGATGTTCAACGCGATGATCGCGCCGTTCGCGGGCCTGCGCGTGAAGGGCGCCATCTGGTACCAGGGCGAATCGAACGCCGGGAGCGACGCGGACGCCGAGGCGTACCGAACGCTGCTGCCGCTCACCATCCGCAGCTGGCGCGCGGCCTTCGACCAGCCGGACATGCCCTTCGGCATCGTGAGCCTGGCCGCGTTCCGGCAGTTCAAGCCGGATGCCCCGATCCACGGCACGTGGCCGATCCTGCGCGATGCGCAGCTGGGGACCGAGCGCACGTCGCCGAACGCCGGCACCGTCACCGCGATCGACGTCGGCGATGCCGACGACATCCACCCGCGCGACAAGCGCACCGTCGGCGAGCGCCTCGCGCGCTGGGCGATGGCCACCGCCTACGGAAACCAGGACATCGCCTGGCGCGGCCCGCGCACGAAGAGCGCGCGCCGCGAGGGCGACGGCATCCTGGTGGAGTTCGACCTGGAGCGCGGCAGGCTTGCCACGCGCGACGGCAAGGCCCCCGCGGCATTCGCGATCGCCGGCGACGACGGCGCATTCGTCATGGCGGAGGCCGAGATCCGTCCGCCGAACGCGATCCTGCTCCGCAGTGCGAAGGTGGCCCTCCCCACGGAGGTGCGCTATGCGTGGCAGGACAACCCGGCCAACGCCAACCTGGTGGACGAGGTGAGCAAGCTGCCCGCGCACCCCTTCCGGATCCGCGTCGAGGCGGACCCCATCAGGGAGCAGCCGGCGCCGCCGGTGCGGTGACCGCGGGCGCCTTGCCCGGACGCATCCAGCGGCGCACGGCGACGAACGCGCCGAGCGTGCCGAGCGATGCCATCGCGTAGCCGACGGCGTACGAGTGCGCCGACGCCTCGCGCACGCGCTCCAGGAGCTCCGGGTCGTTGGATGCGTCGATCAGCGCCTTCTGGTCCCCGCTTCGGAGCAACGCGCGGATGCGGACAACGTCCTCGTGGCGCAGGTCGCGGTCGCCGCGCTCGAAGATCCCCAGGCTGAGGGCGACCGTCGCCGCCACGACCGCCACGCCCACGCTGCCGCCCACCTGCCGGAGCGTCTGCACCAGCCCCGACACCTGCCCGCGCTCGGAGTGCGGCACGCGGCCGAGCGCGTCGGTGTTGGTGGGGCTCATGGTGAACGCGATGCCCAGCCCGAGGACGAACATCCCCGCCGCCATCACCGGGTAGCTGCGCATCCATGCGCCAGCGGCCTGCACCAGCATGCCGGCCGTCGCGAGCGCCGTGCCCCAGCTTGCGGGCGCGCGGACGCCGGCTCGGTCGTACCAGCGGCCCGCGACGTGCACCACCAGGATCACCGGCGCGAGCATCGGCAGGAGCGAGAGGCCGGCCTGCGTGGGCGTGAAGCCGAGGACATCCTGCGCATACAGGCTTCCCGCGATCACCAGGCCCGTCATGGCGAACTGCATGCACGCGATGGTGATGGCGTCCGCGGCGAGCGCGCGATCGGCGAAGAGGCGCAGCCGCAGCAGCGGACGCGGGTGGTTCCACTGCCTGCGGACGAAGACCGCAAGCACCGCGGCGCCGCCGAGGAGCGCGCCGAGCGTCAGTGCCGACGTGCCCGACGCCGCGCCCGCCTCGCGCTCCGGGCCCAGCTGCTGGATGCCGAACACGAACGCCGGCAGGCCGAGCACCAGGAGCACGCCGCCGGGCCAGTCGATGTGCCGGTCCGCGCTGCGCGCGTCGCGCGGGCGTGCCGCCAGCGTCAGCACGACCGCCGCAGCCGCGATGGGCAGGTTCATCCAGAACACCCACGGCCAGCCCCAGTGCTGCACCACCACGCCGCCGAGCGCCGGGCCGATGGCCATGAAGACGAGCGGGATGCCCACGTACACCGCCATGGCCTTGCCGCGCTCGCCGGGCGCGAATGCGCCGATCACCAGCGCGCCCGACGCGGGCTGCATCAGGCATGCCGCAAGCCCCTGCATCACGCGCCCCGCGATCAGGCCCGTGCCGTCGCGCGACGCGGCGCAGACCGCGCTCGCCACCGCAAAGAGAACCACGCCCGCGAGGAACGCAGGCACCTTGCCCGCGAGGTCGCCGATGCGGCCACCGAGTGCCATGAACGACGCGAGCGTCAGCAGGTAGCTGGTGATGATCCAGTTCTGCCCCGCATCGCCCATGCCGAGCGCCGAGCCGATGCGCGGCAGCGCCACGCCGACCACCGTCATGTCGACGAAGATCATCGCGAGGCTGCCGGTCATCGCCACCAGCACCAGCCAGCGCCGCGGCTGCGCGCCGTCGTGGGCATGATGCCCCGCCGGCGGGTGCGCGGAGCGGTGGGGCGGAAGCGGCTCGCGTTCCATCGGTCAGCGCGTCACGTCGGGGGCGGTGGGGCGCAGGGGCTCGGCGCTGAAGCGCCCGGACTGCGAGAGGAACCGCTCGGGGTTCGCGAAGGTGACCTTGCGGACGAGTTCCTCGAGGTGGCCGCGCCGGCGCATCTCCATCTGCGCCTTCGGCACCGCGAGCGGGTCGCTGTGCCCCCAGTCGCCGGCCGAGTTCATCCAGATGCGCTCGCTGCCGTAGCACTCGATGATGTCGACCGCGCGCTGCGGCGTGCACTTGGTGTCCGGGTACAGCGTCATGCCGCACCAGAAGCCGCGGTCGAGCACGTGCTTGGCGGTGTGCTCCTCGACATGGTCGATGAGCACCCGGCCCGGGTCGAGCCCCGGGAACCGCCGGATGGCATCCATGATGAGGCGCGTGCCCTTGAGCTTGTCCTCCAGGTGCGGCGTATGCACCAGCACCAGCAGGCCTCGGTCGCTCGCCAGCTGCAGGTGCGCCTCCAGGATCTCCAGCTCGTTGCGGCTGTTCTTGTTGAGCCCGATCTCGCCGATCCCGAGCACGTTGTGCCTGTCCAGGAACGCGGGGATCAGCCCGATCACCTCGCGCGCGAAGACCGGGTCCTCGGCCTCCTTCGGGTTGATGCACAGCCAGGCGTGGTGTCGGATGCCGTACTGCGCGGCACGGCGCGGCTCGAAGTCCGTGAGCTGGCGGAAGTAGTCATGGAAGCCCTGCGGGCTGGAGCGGTCGTACCCGGCCCAGAACGCGGGCTCGGTGATCGCGCAGCATCCGGCACGCGCCATGCGGACGTAGTCGTCCGTGGTGCGGCTCACCATGTGGACGTGCGGGTCGATGTACATCAGGCGCCGCCCTTCGGCGCATTCGCGGCGTCGTGCGCGCCGGTGGCGCCCTTCATGCCGGCCTTCGCGATGGGCTCGGTGCTCGGGTCGCTGAGGAGCTCGAGGATCCGGCGGGCGCGCTCGGGACGGCCATCCTGCAGCACGGACACCGCGCGGCGGAAGGCCTGCATGCGGAAGTCGTCGTCGCCTGCGCCGGCGCGGTCCACGCGGTCGAGGAACGCCGCCACGTCGAGCAGCCGCGCCCGGTGCTCCATGAAGTACAGGTCGACCACCTGCGGACGGGTGAGTGGGCTCGCGGCCGGCCGCTGCTGCGCGTCGCTCATGGCTCAAGTCTAGATCGGCTGCGAACGCCGCCCGCCGTGAGCGTCAGCCGGCGGCCATCGCCACGGCACCGGCAAGGCGTGCGCTGTCGATCTCCTCGTGGACGTCAAACGGGTCGCCGATCCCGTTCAGCAGCGTGATGGTGAGGCGTCCGCCGAGGTGCTCGCGGAACTCCTCCACGCCGCGCAGCACGGAGGCGTGGTCCCGGAGCAGTTCGTGCGAGGTGGGAAGCCCGAGCGCCCGCAGCAGGGCGATGACGCGATGCGCATCCGCGGGGGCCATGATCCCCGCGTGCACCGAGTAGGCCGTGTCGACGGCCACGCCGATGGCCACAGCCTGCCCGTGCGGCAGCTCCCCCTTCGTGAGTCCCTCGAGCCGGTGCGCGAGCCAGTGCCCGTAGTCGAGCGGGCGCGCGCTCTGCGTCTCGAACGGGTCGCCGCCGAGGGCGATGTGGCGCCAGTGCAGTTCCGCGCTGCGGCGGATCACGGGCATCGCCGCGGACATGTCGCGCGCACGGATGGCGGCGGCATCGCGCTCCATCGCCGCGAACAGGTCGGCATCGCGAAGCAGCGCGATCTTCACCGCTTCGCTGAAGCCGCCGCACCACGACCACTCGGGCGACGTTGCCAGGAAGTCCTCGTCGCACACCACCGCATGCGGCACGGCGAACGCGCCGACGAAGTTCTTCTTGCCGAATCGGTTCACGCCGTTCTTCACGGCCATGCCCGCGTCGCCCTGGCCGAGCGTGGTGGTCGGGAAGCGCACGAGCCGCACGCCGCGATGCGCGATGGCCGCGCCGAACCCCACGGCGTCCAGCACCGCGCCGCCGCCGATCGCAAGGACGTACGACTGGCGGTCGATCCGGTGGCGATCGACGGCCTCCACCACCGCATCGGCGGTGTCCATGTCCTGCTTGGCGCGCTCGCCGCCCGGGACCGGCACCAGTTCCGCAAGCTCCGGAAGCGATGGATCGAGTGCAAGCGCCGCGCGGACCTCGCCCTCCAGGCCAGGCCGGGCCGCCAGCACGCCGTCGTCCACGAACGCCACGGCGCGCCCGCGCTCGGGGCCTCCGGCAAGCAGCGACCGCAGCAGCGCGCCCGGGGCCGCGAACGCGCCGCGCGTGAACAGCACGCGGTGCCGGAACGGCACGCTCATGGGCACGTCGAAGGATGCGGGGGCAGGCTCCACGGGGAGCGCCATCCTAGGCCCGCGCGCGAAAGACCCGGTCGACGCACCGTCTGGGTGCGGACCGGGCTGTGTGGGGATCCGATGGCCTCACTGCGAGGCGAGTTGCTTGGAGGCGTCGTCGAGCGTGGCGCTCAGCGTGACCGTCTCGCCGCCGCGGAACACCTCGATGGGGCACGCCGCGCCGGGCGCGCACAGCTTGACCGCACGCTGCACGCGCTGCATGAACGGCGTCTCCTGACCGTTGACCTTGACGATGATGTCGCCCGCCTGGACGCCGGCACGCGCTGCCGGACCGCCGGGCACCACCATGGTGACCAGCACGCCGCGGCCGCGGAACCCGGACTCCTCGATCGCCGCCGGGCTGAGCGGCTGCATCTGGATGCCGAGGAACCCGCGAGACGGGGAACTCCCGCCGATGATCGACTCCACCACGCCCTTGGCCATGTTGGCGGGGATCGCGAAGCCGATGCCGTCGGACCCGCCGCTCCGGCTCTCGATGGCGGTGTTGATGCCGACCACCTTGCCGTCGAGGTCGACGAGCGGTCCCCCGGAGTTGCCGGGGTTGATGGTGGCATCGGTCTGCAGGTAGCTCTCGAGCGGGCTGAGTCCCACCTCGCGCCCCTTGGCGCTGATGATGCCCGCGGTCACGCTGTCCTTCAGCCCGAACGGCGCGCCCATGGCGATGACCCAGTCGCCGGGCTCGGCGGCATCGCTGTCGGCGAAGTCGATCGGGTCAAGGCCCTCGGCCTCCACCTTCAGCACGGCGATGTCCGTCTCGGGATCGGTGCCCATCACGGACGCCGCCGCCTCGCGGCCGTCGTGGAAGCGCACCTTCACGTTGCCGCCCATGCGGACCACGTGGTTGTTGGTGACGATGTGGCCGTCCTCGGTGACCACGAAGCCCGTGCCCATGCCCCGCGGCACGGGCTGCATCCCGGGCATCGACGGCATGATGGGCACCATCTGCTGCATGCCTGGAGCCCCCGGCACGATGCGCACGGAGCGTCCGCGCAGCCGCGGCGCGGCCGGCGTCACCTCGATGGACACCACCGACGGCGCCGAGACGCGCGCGATGGCACGGAAGGCCTTGGAGACGCCCTTGGCGTGGGCGATCGCCGCCTGCTCGTCCGGGGACAGCACCAGGCTGCCCTCACCGGACGGCAGGCCGTCCGCGACCGCCACGGACGAAGAGGCGAGGAGGAGACCCGCGATTGCAGAAGCAGTGAGGAACCGACCCATGCGCGTGCTACGCGCGGGCCTGGCCCCGGTTCGCGAATCTCGCTCGCGGGGTGAAAAATCCTCTTATTGGCCCTGGATCGGCCCGAACGACCGGCCTTCTGACAGCCGAGCCAGCACTACGCCCGCCGCCACCCCGACGTTCAGCGAATCGACGCCTGCGGCCATGGAAATCCGGACGCGGTGCGTGCACGCCGCCAGCGTGGCGGGCCGGAGCCCCGCGAATTCGGCGCCCACCACCACGGCCAGCCGCCGTGGCCGAATCGGCTGCACCGCCTCGCTGGCTTGGCGGAGGTCCATGCTCCCGGAGCCGCTCATGCCGAGCACCGCGAAGCCCTGCTCGTCGCGGAGCCACGCGATGTCCCGGTCCCAGCGCTCGCTGCGCGCGAACGGCACGCGCAGCGCGTGGCCGCAGCTCACGCGGAGGCTCTTGCGGTACAGGGGATCGTGGCAGCCCTCGGAGAGGACCACGGCGGCGCAGCCGAACGCCGCGGCGTTGCGGAACAGCTGCCCGATGTTGTCGATGTTGTTGATCTCCTCCACGAGGAGGAGCAGCGCGTCGACGCCGGGCGGCGGCACCACCTCGGTCACCCCTCGGGTCCCGGGCCTTCGACCCACCGCAAGGAACCCGCGGTGGATGGCGAAGCCGACCACGGAGTCGAGCACGCCATCACCCGCCACGAGCACCGCGGGGTCCGGCCGACCCGGCCGCACTGCCCGGGCCGATGCCACCATCGCCTCGGCGCGGGCCGCGTGGCGCTCCGCAGTCAGGATGCTCAGCACCTCCACCGGCGCGCGCAGCATGGCCTCGATCACCAGCGGGCTCTCCCCGATGAAGAGGCCGGGCCTCCCGTCGGGACCGGAGGCATCACGGTCCCGCACCGACCGGTAGGGTTCGAGGCGGGGATCGTCAGGGGAGCCGATGAACTCGTGCACCATGCCGGGTTCAGAATCCGTTCAGGAATCGTGAGCGCGCTCCACGTCGGGGGCCCGCAGCGTGACCATACCCGCATGGGAACACTGCTCGCGCTCGCGCTTGCGTCTTCGTGCATGGCATCGACGGCCCCGCAGGACTTCCGGCTGGTGGAGGTCGGCCGGTTCCGGTCCGGGCCCTTCGGGCGTTCGGCCACCGAGGTGGCCGTGCACGACGCGGCGCGGCAGCGGCTGCTCGTGGTGAACGCCGCGCGGGGCGTCGATGCGGTGGACATCAAGGACCCGGCCCATCCGACGCTTGCGGGGAGCTTCGCGGCGAAGGGCCCGACGTCGGTGGCGGTGCATGGCGACGTGGTGGCCGTGCTCTCGGCGCCCGAGGACCGGTCGAAGCCCGGTGAGCTCATCCTGCTCGACGCGGACCTGAAGGAGCGTGCACGCATCGCGGTGGGGCACAACCCCGACATGGTGACGTTCACGCCGGACGGCAAGGTGCTGCTCGTCGGCAACGAGGGCGAGGAGGACCCGGCCTCCGGGGTTGATCCCGATGGCTCGATCTCGGTGGTGGACATCTCGGAGGGGCCGGACCGCGCGCGCGTGCGGACGGCGGACTTCGGTGCCTTCGATGCGCAGCGCGAGCGCCTGCGCGCGGAAGGCGCGAACCTCGCCGTGCGCGGCCGCACCGTGGCGCAGCAGGCGGAGCCGGAGTATGTCGCGGTGTCGCCGGACGGTGCCGTGGCGTTCGTCACGCTCCAGGAGATGAACGCGCTGGCGGTGGTCGACGTGAAGTCGGCGACGGTGCGGTCCATGCACGGCCTCGGGCTCAAGGACTTCTCGCGATGCGGGCTTGACCCGAGCGACAGGGACGGCGGTGCACGCATCGCGCCCTGGCCCGTGGTGGCGCTGCGCCAGCCGGACACGGTGGTGGCGTGGACGGAGGGCGGCGTGACGTGGCTTGCCACGAGCAACGAGGGCGAGAAGCGCGACACGGGCGCATCGGCCGACGCAGTGCGGGTGTCGGAGCTGAAGCTCGACGCCGCAGCGTTTCCGCAGTCGACACCGGCAATCACGGCCAAGGACCGCCTCGGCAGGCTCGAGGTCTGCGCTCCGCTCTGCGACACGGACGGCGACGGGGACGCCGACCGGCTCGTGGCGTTCGGCGGCCGCGGGGTGACGATCTGGCGCTTCGACGGCACCACGCTCATGGAGCACTGGGACTCGGGCGCCGAGTGCGAGCGCATCGTCGCCGAGCGATCGCCAGGCGCGTTCAACGCGGACCACGAGAAGGGACCGTCCACGGACGAGCGAAGCGATGCGAAGGGGCCTGAGCCCGAGGGACTGGCCACCGGCCTGGTGAATGGGCGACGGCTGCTGTTCGTGGGCCTCGAGCGCTGCGGAGGGGTGGTGGCCTGGGACACCACCGATCCGGCTGCCCCGCGGCTCGTGGACTACGTGAACCCCCGCGACGCGGCGGTGGACCTTGCGAAGGACAGCGACAAGGATGGGGTGCCCGACGATGCCGCGCGTGCCGGTGACCTTGGGCCGGAGGGACTTGTCTTCATCCCGGCCGCCGTGAGCCCAAGCCGCAAGCCGATGCTCGCGGTGTGCAACGAGGTCAGCGGCACACTGACGCTCTGGGAAGTGCGCGCGGTACATTGACGGCATGCCGTTACCGCTGATCCTCTGCATGGCCATCGCGCAGGGCGGGGCACCCGCCCGCCTGATGCCGCCGCCGCCGCCCGCCGACATCGCAACGCTGGTGACCGCCGACCCGGCCAAGGACCCGGGCTCGGCCGCGCGCCTGCTCTCCGAGAACGGCATCCCCGCCGACGCCCGCCGCAGGGCCGCGGAGGCGATCGCCGCCAGCGCAAAGTCGTCCGTCCCGGTGGCGGTGCTCGACGCCATCGCATCCTGCGCAGGCACCTGCGGCGCGACGCGCGACCTGTCCGACCTGCTCGCCGGCATGCCGGACGCGGTGGCCACCGACCCGGCGGCACTGGAGCGCGTGGCGAAGGCCGCACGCACCCCGGACGACCCCGCGCACGTCCCCGCACGACGGGTGCTCGCCGCCATGCCGGCGGACAAGCGCCCGGAGGGCCTGAAGGATGCATCCGTCCGCACGGTGGCGCTCAAGGCCGTGCCCGGTGCCATGCAGTACGACGTGAAGGAAGTGAAGGCGAAGCCGGGAGAGCTGATCGAGTTCACGATGGAGAACACCGACACCATGCAGCACAACCTGCTGGTGGTGCTTCCGGGCAAGATGAGCGAGGTGGGCGTGGCCGCCGACAAGATGGGCGAGACCGCCGCGGGAAAGGCGTGCCACTTCGTTCCCGACCTGCCGTCCGTGATCGCGGTGATGGGGCTCGTCGACCCCGGCAAGGGCGGCCGCCTGTTCCTCGCCGTGCCGCAGAAGCCGGGCACCTACGCCTACGTCTGCACGTACCCCGGCCACTGGCGCATGATGAACGGCAAGCTGAAGGTAGCTCCGTGACGCACGCCGCTCCCGCGGTGTCGGTGGTCACGCCGGTACACGACGAGGAGGAGTGCGTCGAGGAGTTCGTTCGGCGCACGTCCGCCGCGCTGCGCGCGATGGGCCGTTTCCACGAGATCATCGTGGTGAGCGACGGCTCCACGGACCGGACCGAGGAGATCCTGCGGAGGCTCTGCACCGAGCATCCGGCGCTCCGCGGGGTGTTCCTCTCGCGCAACGGCGGCCAGTGCACCGCGATGCACGCCGGCATCCAGGAGAGCCGCGGCGAGGTGGTGGTGGTCATGGACGGGGACCTGCAGCACCTGCCCGAGGAGATCCACCTGCTGGTGGAACGCATGGATGCGGGCGCGGCGCTCGTCTCGGGCAGCAGGCGCGATCGCAGCGAGAGCCTCGTGCTCCGCCGCGCGCCAAGCCGCCTGGCCAACTGGATGCTCCGCAGGGTGTCAGGCTGCCCCGTGCGCGACATGGGCGGGTTCAAGGCAATCCGAGGCGACATCGCGCGCAGCCTGCGCCTGCGCCCGGGGCACCACAGGCTGCTGCCGGCCATCGTATGGATGCGCGGAGGAGCGGTCGACGAGGTGTTCGTGAGCGCGCCGCCGCGCTTCGCGGGCCAGAGCCACTACGGAATCGGACGCTCCGTGGACGTGCTCTTCGACATCGTGATGCTCTGGTTCCAGGGCGCCGCGCGCAGCCGGCCGCTCTACCTGTTCGGAAGGATCGGGCTGGTGGTGCTTGCCGCGGACATCGCCGCGGGTGCGTGGCTGCTGTGGCAGCGCATCGCCCACGGCGAGGCGCTCACCGAGCGGCCGATGTTCTTCGTGGTGGTGATGCTGTTCCTGGCCGCGCTCTTCATGGTGGCGATGGGATTCGTGCTCGAACTCCTCTCCGATGCGGTGAACGGGCTCGGCGGCAACCGCGCCTACGTCGTGCGCGAACGCATCGGCGGCAAGTGAAAGGGCCCGCGGCGCAGGGCCACGGGCCTTCCTGGACCAGGTTGAGGCGGACGCTCACTCGTCGGTCGCGGGGCCGAGCGGGTCCCAGATGACCTTGGGCGTGTTCCAGTCGCCGCCGACGAACGCCGGGTCGCGGTTGCCCTGCGAGTTGGTGGTGGCCTCCTCGTTGAGCATCCACGCCACGTGGCCGTCGGCGAACATCATGTGGCCGCCCTTGAAGTGGCGGGCCGTGAAGCGCTTCCAGTCGGAGCGGTGCCGGTTGAGGTCGCGCCCGTAGTGCGGGTCCTGCGCGTCGAGCTCGTTCTGGTTGGCGCGCATCTCGAGCATCAGGATGGTCTTCTCGGCGTACTGGATCTGCGCGAGGCGCATGGCACGGTCGGGCGTGAAGTCCGACAGGTTGGCGTCCTTGAGCATGGTGTTGTTGAGCTGGCTGTTGGGCACGTAGTTGAAGTAGAACTGGCGGCGCACGCCGCCCGCGCCGGGCGCGCCGAAGCCCCATGGCTCCTCGCTCTGCGGCCGCGCCGACGGGTCGAGGAAGATCGACTCCGCATCGCCGCTCACCTCCACGTTGCGCTGCTCCTGGAACGCCTGGTTGGAGACCTCGCTGTACGGGCGCTGGCCGACCATGGGCGGGATGGCGTTCGCCCAGTACTTGGGCTGGGCGAGGTTGGTGCCCATGTCGTTGCCGTCCTTCAGGCCCTCCCACGGCAGCTGCTCGTCGTGGATGCCCGCCCAGGCGATGGTGCCGAGGCCCCACTGCCGGAGGTTGGACTGGCTCTTGGTGGCGCGGGCGTTGGCGCGCACCATGCCAAGGCCGGGCAGGAGCAGGCCGATGAGGAGCGCGATGATCGAGACCGTGACCATCAGCTCGACGATGGTGAATGCGCGGTTGCGGTTCTTCATGTGGGTTCCCTCGTGCATGTCGTGCGTTCGTCAGGCGCCCCACGACCCGAGCAGGATGCCCAGGTCCGCGCCGTTGGTGATGCCGTCCCTGTTGAGGTCGGTCGGGCCGGACTGGGTCCAGGCGCCGAGGAGGATGCCGAGGTCGGCACCGTTGACCACGCCGTCGCCGTTGAGGTCGGCGGGGTTGGTCGGTGCCGTCTGGCAACCCGAGGCGAGGAGTGCCGTGAACGACTGCGTCACGGTGATGCCCGCCGGGCAGGCCGTCCAGGTGTTCGGGCGGCCGAATGTGCTCGCGCTGCCGGCGTCGTCGAACCATGAAGTGGAGTCGGTGGACGGCAGCACGTCCTGCCGCAGGCGGCAGATGTCCTCGCCGTTCACGTTGCCGCCGCTGTAGGCAACCGAGCCCTCGCCCATCGCGGGCATCACGACCGCGCCCGACGAGTCGCGGACGGAGAGCGTCCAGCGGTCGTTCGAGGTCGTGAAGTTGCCGGAGACATGGCCGGCCTTGGTGGACGTGGTCCCGGTCACCAGCGCCGTGTCGCGGGTGTTCACGTTCACCCAGATGTCGGTGGTGCCGTTGTAGGAGAGGTCGGTGCTCAGGCCGCCCTCGGCCGTCGTCTTCTGGATGAGGGTGACGATGGTCCCGATCCGCAGGTCCTGCCAGAACGAGTTGTTGGACAGCTGGATGCTGCCGGAGGCGCCAACCTCGGTCCAGTCGAGGCGCCAGCCGCGCATGTCGAGGTGATCGGTGGTGATGACCAGCTCCATCCAGTCGCCGCCGTTGCCGAGCACGCGGCCGAACTGCGCATCCGACGCGGTGCCCGGAGGCACGTTGGCATCCTGCGTGGCGGTGCCGCCGCCGAGGAAGGTGGTCGCCTTCACGCCGTTGTATTCGTTGAGGACGAGCGGCAGGCAGCTCGGGCAGAGCTCCGCGCGAACCGCGGACCGGAGCGCCGACATGTCCTGGCGCTTCGGGCAGTTGAAGTCGGCGGGTAGGTCGCTGTTCCAGCGGTTCAGCGTGCCGAACGACGAGTGGTTGGCGTCCTGGTAGTTGGAGAAGATCGTGGTGCCGGGGCCCGGGTTGTCCTCGAGCTTGGCGACCTCGAACTTGCTGATTCCCGTGCCGGCCCAGCCGCCCTGCGTCAGGCCCTCGCCGACGGCGTCGATGGCGATGTTGCCCTGCGCGTCGACCACGCGGCACCACCAGTTCTGGTGGCTGATGTAAAGGGCCGGAAGCGCGATGTTGGTGATGTTCCAGGTGGAAGTCAGCAGCGCGGTGCTGGTCAGCTTGACGTTCATCCACCAGTCGCCGGCGCAGGGGTCGAACGACACGTCGGTGTCGAGGCCGCCGATGGCGGTGCCGTCGCGGGTGACGGTGATGATGGTGCCGGCGCGCACATCGCCCCAGAGCGGGTCCTGGGTGAAGGCGATCTCGCCCTGCGCCACGGAGCCGTCGCCGTACCACACGTCCGTGCCGCTTGCGATGGGTGCCGGGGTGGTGGTGGACGATCCGCCGGCCGCCACCAGCCACTGGAGCTTCCAGCCACGCAGGTCCGCGTGGTCGCGCGTCACGACCAGCTCGATCCAGTCGCCGCCGTTGCCCATGCGACGCCCGAAGAAAGTGTCCTGGTCGGTGGCACAGGGTTCGCCCGCAGGGCCCACGCCGCAGAGGTCGGTGCTGTTCAGCCAGCAGTCGTCACGGATGCAGTTCCACTCGTTGAGGATGAGGTCCGATGCGAGGCAGTGCGCGGAGGCGATGAACGCGAAGGCAGGAATGGCGATGGTCTTCATGGTCGTTCGCTCTGGTCGGGGGCAGGAGACAAGCACCGACGTCGGTGCTGAACGAGGAGATTGCCGTAAGCGTGTTCAGAGTTCGTTCACCAATCATGAAGCAACGGATCCTGAATGCCGCCTGAACATGATCCTCATGGAACCTTGACGTGACTTCGTCCTTCCGCGTGGCATGATCGCGGAGCCGGTCTCCCAACCGGCTGCTTGGATCCCTTTCCCAGACCGCTCCCCCCTTTCGGAGTCAAGACATGTCTCAACTCGTTGTTGGCGCCATTGTTGCGTCCGTCGTGGCTACCCCTGCCTTCGGGTACATCCGCATCACCGAGGTGATGAGCGCTTCCGGAACCAGCGGCACCGCCGACTGGATCGAGGTCACCAACTACGGCAACTCCGCCGTCAGCATGGTGGGAATGCGCATGGATGACAATTCGTACTCCTTCGCCACCAGCGTGGCGCTGCTCGGCGTGACCTCGCTCGCCGCCGGCGAGAGCGCGATCTTCTTCGAGAACACGGCCCCTGCGGCGCCGATCGCTGCCTTCAAGTCGTACTGGAGCGGCCTTTCGGGCGTGCAGGTGGGCTATTACAACGGCAGCGGCGCGGGCGTCAGCTTCAGCGCCGGCGGCGACGCGGCCGTCATCTTCAATTCCACAGGCAGCGAGATCTCGCTGCGCGCCGCCTTCGGCCAGGCGACCACGGGGTCGTCCTTCTACTGGGGCTACAACGCCGCCACGGGCGCCTTCGATGCCAGCTACGTCGGCGTGAACAACGCAGGCCTCGTCAGCAGCGTCGGCACCATCGGCACGCAGGTCACCGGCCTGAGCAGCGGCACCCCGACGAACACGGGTTCGCTCGGCACCGCCATCGGCGTACCCGCTCCTGGCGCAGTCGCGCTCGTGGGCGTGGCGGGCCTCGTCGGCAGCCGCCGTCGGCGCTGAGCCTTCACCGAATCCCCGCCTTCCGGCGAACGAAACCAGCGCCGGCGCACCCTTCGCTTCGGGTGCGCCGGCGCTGTTTCGTGGCAGCCGTGCACCCCTCCTACACTTGCAGCTGCGAATGGCCGAATTGCCTGCCAACCTCCCGCCCGGAGCATCGCCGGAAGCCGTGGCGCGCACGCTTGCGCGCCACCCGCGGCCATTGGGCGGCGACACCGCGCGGAGCATCGGCCCGGCCGCGGTCAGCCTGACGGGCATGGTGCTCAACAACAAGCCCGACGAGCCGATCCACCGGGCGATCGGCCGCAAGCCTGACTGGCTGCGCGCACGCGTGCCGGGCGGTGCGGGCTACGAGCGCCTCAAGGGCATCATCGACGAGCACCGCCTGCACACCGTCTGCCAGGAGGGAAGCTGCCCCAACATGGGCGAGTGCTGGAGCCGCGGCACCGCGACCATCATGATCCTCGGCGACACATGCACGCGCTCATGCGGCTTCTGCAACGTGAAGACCGGTCGGCCGGCCGTGCTCGATGCCGACGAGCCGCGCCGAGTGGCGGCGAGCCTTGCGCTGATGAGGCTGAAGCACGTGGTGATCACCAGCGTCAACCGCGACGAGCTGCCGGACGGCGGCGCGGAGATCTGGGCGGAGACCATCCGACGCGTGCACGAGGCGTGCCCCGGCATGAGCGTGGAATGCCTGGTCGGCGACTTCCTCGGCGACGAGAAGGCCATCGAGGCGGTGTGCGACGCGCGGCCGGAGATCCTCTCGCACAACATGGAGACCGTGGAGCGCATGCACCCCGCCGTGCGCCCGCAGGCGAAGTACGAGCGCAGCCTCGCGGTGCTCGCGCAGTTCAAGCGCAGCGGCCTGGTGACCAAGACCGGCATCATGGTCGGGATCGGCGAGCGCGACGACGAGGTGCTGCAGCTCATCGACGACGTGCGCGCGGCGAGCGATGCAGACATCCTGACCGTCGGCCAGTACCTGCAGCCCACGCGCAACCACCTGCCGATCGACCGCTGGGTGCATCCCGACCAGTTCGCGATGTTCCGCCGCGAGGCGCTGGCCCGGGGCTTCAAGGTGTGCGAGAGCGGGCCGCTGGTGCGGTCGAGCTACCACGCCGAGGAGCAGGCTGAGCAGCTTCCGGTCAGATGAAACGGATGCCGGCCTCGTGATGCAGCGCGCGGCCATCCGCATCGCGGATGCCACGCGCCCAGACGACCATCGCGGTGCGCTCGAGCTGCACGTCGCCGGGCTGCAGTTCCACGGCGACGCCCGTCATTCCCTCGGGAAGCGACGCGTCGGTGCGGATGCGCGCACCCGAGTCGCTCACGTCAAGCGTCTCGTAGCGGCACACCGTGGCGGGGTCATGGTGCCAGAAGAGGACGATCTCCCCCGTGCCGTTGCTGCGGCCGTTGTCACGGCGCTCGATCGACTCGAGGAACGCGCTGGTGCGACGAACTTGCTGGCGACGGCGACTGTCCATGCCCGAACAATGGGATGAACCGACGCAGCGTTCCAGTGCTGCCGCCGGGAAATGCCGCCTGCGCAGGATGAATCACCGGAAGTTTGCCCTCCTGCAGCCGATAAGGGGCGTGGCCGAGGCACCCGGCACCCCTACCATCCCGGCCCATGGCCTTCGACTTCCGGCACGCAACGCTCGAGAACGGCCTCACGGTCATCGCCGAGACCAGTCCCGACGCACACACCGCGGCGGTGGGCTTCTTCGTGAAGACCGGTGCCCGCGACGAGCCGCGCGAACTGATGGGAGTCAGCCACTTCCTCGAGCACATGGCCTTCAAGGGGACAGTGCATCGCAGCGCCGACGCGGTCAACCGCGACTTCGACCGCATCGGCGCAAGCCACAACGCCTTCACCACCGGCGAGCTGACGGCCTTCCACGCGCATGTCCTCCCGGAGAAGGTCGGCGAGGCCACGGGCATCATCGCGGACATCCTGCGACCCTCGCTGCGCCAGGCGGACTTCGACGAGGAAAAGGGCGTGATCCTCGAGGAGATCGCCATGTACGACGACAACCCGTTCTGGCGCCTGTGGGAGAGCGCAAACGAGCGTTACTTCGGCGCGCACCCGCTCGGCCACCGCGTCCTGGGGACGCGCGACACCGTGTCGGCGCTCACGCGCGACCAGATGCAGGACTACTTCGACCGCCGGTATTCCGCGTCGAACACCGTGGTGTGCGCGGCCGGCGCGGTGGACTTCGACCGTCTCGTGGAGGATGTCCGGCGCTGCTGCGGCCACTGGCGCAGCGGCGAGGTTGGTCGCACGCACCCGGCCTTCCACCCGCACGAGGAATCCGTTCGCGTCACGATGAAGCAGGCGAACCGCGCGTACCTGGCGTGGCTCTGCCCGGCGCCGTCGGTGCAGGACCCCCGGCGCTACGCAGCCGCGATGCTGGCGCAGGTGCTCGGCGACAGCGACGGTTCGCGCCTCTACTGGGCGCTGGTGGAGCCGGGCATCGCCGAGGAGGCGCAGGCGCAGTACGACGGCCATGATGGGCTCGGCGAGTTCGTCGCCTATGCCGCCTGCGCGCCGGAGGATGCCGACAAGGTCGAGGCGATCGTCCTCAAGGAACTCGAGCGCGTGCAGCACGACCTCTCGGAGCGCGAGCTCGCGAACGCGCGCGCCAAGGTCTCTACGGCGGTTGCCATCGCCGGCGAGCGCCCGGAGGGACGAATGCGCAGGCTCGGCTCGCTGTGGACCTACCGCGGCCGGTACGCCTCGCTCGAGGACGAGATCGCGGAGATCGAGCGACTCGGGATCGACGACCTCAAGCACCTCGCGCGGGAATTCCCGCTGCGCCCGGTGCTGCGCGCGATGGTGCTGCCGGACTCAGCCTGAGTTGCCGAACAAGGCCTGCATGGTGGGCGGTTCCGTGCCCAGGATGTGGCGAACGTACGACGCAAGCAGCCGGTTGGCGCGCTCGGCGGACGCCGCATCATGCGGGAACTCACCGTCGCTGACCCGCTCGAGGCACTCCACCGTGGCCGCTCGCACCTTCCACGCCGGGCCGTCGGCGGGCTCGCCCGTCCGCAGCACGCGTCCCGCCACGGGCGAGAAGACCGCGACATCGCCGGACCAGCCGTCGAACGACGGGCGGTACCCCGTCTCCCCGAGAAGCGTCCACTGGAACGCAAGCAGCGCCTGCCCGCCGTCGGGAGCGGGCTCGTCGCGCGAGCGCGCGGCACCGAGCGCACGCAGCGACTCGACCATCCGGTCGTAGAGCGCCGGGTGCGGATCCTCGGGCTCGAGCATCCGGCCCACCACGTCGGCCATGTAGTAGGCGACGCGGTTCGCCGCCAGGTCGGTGCGCAGCCGCGGGAAGAGCTCCAGCAGGTCCCACTCCGTCAGCGTGGCCAGCTCGCGCCCGCGCTTGAGGATGGCGCCGAACTCGCCGCGGGAGAGGAGGTCGATGCCGCCGTCGAAGGCGCCGCGCTCGCGGCGCGAGCCCTTGGCAAGGCCACGGACGATTCCCGTGGCGCGCCCGAAGAGGCTCACGGTCTGGCTGGTCTCGCTGAAGTCCCAGTGCCTGATGCACACGCCCTGGTCGTGCACGGCGGCCATTGCGTCACGCGGTCCGGTGCGTGGCCATCGCGGCCTCCACGCGGTTTCGGCCGTTGAGCTTGGCGCGGTACAGCGCGCCGTCGGCGGCCTGCACCAGGTCGTTCACGCCGGCATCGGCGCCGAGGTTGCGGAACTCCGCGACGCCGAAGCTGCTGGTGATGACCATGCCGGGCGCCATGGCCCAGATCTCCTGCTCCATGGCCCGACGATACCGCTCCGCCACCTCGATGGCCTCGATTGCGGCGGTGTTGGGCAGGATGATGCCGAATTCCTCGCCGCCGTAGCGGCACGCGACGTCGCTCCCGCGGCCGCCCTGCAGGATCTTGGCGACGCGCTCGAGCACCATGTCGCCGAACGGGTGGCCGCGCTCGTCGTTGAGCCTCTTGAAGCCATCGACGTCGCACATCACCAGCGACACGCTGCGGTTGTGGCGCGTGGCCTCGGACACCTCCTGCAGGAGGCGGCGGTCGAAGTAGGTGCGGTTCCAGAGACCGGTGAGTCCGTCCACCTGCGCGCGCTGCGCGAGCATCTTGACGAGGTGCTGCACGCGGAGCGCGCTGCGGACGCGCGCCTTGAGCTCCACCACCTCGAACGGCTTGCCGACGAAGTCGATGGCGCCGAGGTCGAGGGCGCGGACGCGGTCCTCCATGCTGGCGGTGGCCGAGATGAAGATCACGGGGATGTCCTGCAGGTCGATGTCCGACTTCAGCACCTGCAGGACATGGAATCCGTCCATGCCCTCCATCTCGATGTCGAGCAGGATGACGTCGGGGCGCAGCTCGCGCGCCAGGCGCAGCCCGTCCTCGGCCTTGGTGGAGCCGTGCAGCTCAAGCTGCTCGTACTGCAGGCGGACCCGCAGCAGGCGGTGGATCAGCTCCGAGTCATCGATCGCAAGGACCTTGGGAAGCGGGACGTCGGAAGGACTCATTCGCGAATCACCATGCTAGGTGGCCTGAACTTCACGGCCTGATGCGCGCGGCGAACGCCGCGAGCATCCCGACACGGCTGCGAATGACGTTTGCATCGCATCCGTCCTTGATTCCCTGGTCGACCAGCGCGGCGGCCTCGCCGAGCTTGGGGAACCCGTAGCCGCCGGCCGCGCCCTTGAGCTGGTGCGCGAGGAGGCGGAGATGCTCGAGGTTGCCGGCCGTCAGCGCCGAGTGCATCGCGGCGATGCGCTGCGGCAGCTCACGCACGAAGAGCGCCACGATCTCCGACATATCGGGATCGCCGGCAAACTCGCTCCGCACGGTGTTCAAGTCTGGCGACAGCCTCATGGCACGCCGCAACGATCCGTTCCAGGGAGCACCGGTGGAAGCGGATTGGGACCGAAAATCAACGAATTGCGCGATCGGGTTCACATAACCAGGCAGCGGACCCATGCTTGTAGCATCCTCCCGTTCGACCGACCCGCACCCCGCCGCGCGAAAGCGCTGCGAGAGGAGATTCAGACCGATGATCCCACGCCCGCCTCCGTCGGAGGCCCGCCTTGGCTTCGTTTATTCGCCACCGCTGCGCATCCAGGGAATCTCCGTCGCCGGGGAGCAGGCGGTCGTGCATGTGCCCGAGCTCGACGTGGTGTTCGACATCGGCCTGTGCCCCCGGCCCGTGCTGGCGTCGCCCACGGTGGCGCTGACGCACACGCACATGGACCACGTGGCCGGCCTGCCGTACTGGTTCAGCCAGCGCTTCTTCCAGAAGATGCCGGGCACGGCCCGCTGCCTTGCACACCCGAAGATGGTGGAGCCCCTGCGCCGGATGATGGCCTCGTGGGTGGACCTCGAGCGCCAGAAGACGCCGCACGAGATCGTGCCGATCGAGCCGGACGGCGAGTGGCAGCTGCGCCCGAACACGGTGATCCGCGCCATCGAGGTGAGCCACACCACGCCGGCGCTTGCCTTCGTGGTGATCGAGCGCCGGAGCAAGCTGCGCGAGGAGTTCCATGGCCTGTCGCAGGACCGCCTGCGCGAGCTCCGTGCCCGGGGCGAGGAGATCACCAAGACGCTGGAGATCCCGCTCGTGGCCTACACGGGTGACACGGAGCCGGGGCCGTTCCTGCTTCGCGACGAGTTCCTGCGCGCGCAGGTGGTGGTCACCGAGTGCACGTTCTTCGAGGACGAGCACCGCGACCGCGCGCGCATCGGCAAGCACATCCACGTGGACGACCTGCGCCCGCTGCTGGAGGCATGGACCGCGCGCGACGTGGTGATCGCGCACGTGTCGCGGCGGACGCTCATGCCGTTCGCGCGAGAGCGCATCGAGGCAGTGGCCGGCAAGGAGCGCGCGCAGTCGGTGCACCTCCTGATGGACCACCGCGCCAACAGGGCGCGGCACGACGCACAGGTGGCCGTGATGGAGCAGAAGGCAGCCGCGGCGGCGGGAACCCGCGCGGACCCGGAGCCCGCCGCGGAGTGAGCGGCGCCCATGCCGGCCGGGCTGCGGCGCTCCGCACATGCGGAGCGTGTTGACGCCTGCGCGGCGGGGCCATACAGTGCGCCCACGAAATGGACGCGCGGCGTGGTGGGCAAGCTTCTCCGCGCACAACAGGATGACACGACCTGGCTTGGCCAGGGAGCGCAGGACGCGCTCGGAAGGCGGCGCCGATGGCCGCCGGGATCGCTTGCGGCCCGCGTGGGCCCGTGGCGCGCCCGGCATCGCGCCGTGACGGGATTGCACGCAGGGACCGAACGACGCACGATGGCCACGCGCACCACCGCAAGCACGCAGCGAACGCAGCACTCCGAGATCAGGGAGCGGCTGTTCGGCCACCTGCGGCGGAACCACCCCGACGCCTGCCGCCACTGGTTCGACCAGATCGAGGTGGTGGGCATGGACGGCGCGAACCTCGCCCTCCTGGTGACCGACCCGGTGCGCCTCTCCTACCTGCAGCGCTGCTGCGTGCCGCAGTTCACCGAGGCCGCCTGCGCCGCCGCCGACCGGCTCATCGGCGTGCAGTTCGTGTCCGAGCGCGGGGCACCCGTGCCCACGGCGCCCACGGCCACCAATGCCTCGCAGCCGGCGCCCGCCGAGGCGCTGTTCGACGACCGGATCGTCCTCTCGCCCGACTACGTGTTCGACACGTTCGTGGTGGGCCCGAACAACCGGCTGGCGCACGCCGCCGCGCAGGCCGTGGCGCAGAAGCCGGGCCGGGCCTACAACCCGTTCTTCGTCCACGGCGGCGTCGGCATGGGCAAGACACACCTGCTGCAGGCGCTCTGCCAGGACATGCTGGCGCGCAACCCCGCCGCGCGGATCACGTACATCTCGTGCAGCACCTTCATGGACCTGTTCCACGAGGCAGTGCGCGCTGGGCGGATGCTGGAGTTCCGTCACCGCTTCCGCACCGCGGACATGCTGGTGATCGACGACATCCACTTCCTGTCCAAGCACGAGCAGACGCAGGAGGAGTTCTTCCACACCTTCAATGCGCTCTACCAGTCCGGGCGCCAGGTGGTGCTGAGCTCGGACGCGGCGCCGGCGGACATCCCGGACCTCGAGGAGCGCCTCGTGAGCCGCTTCAACAGCGGCCTGGTGGCGCGCATCGACCGGCCCGCCTACGAGACGCGCATCGCGATCCTGCGGACGAAGGCCGCCCTCCACGACCTGCAGCTGCCCGACGAGGTACCGGCATACGTGGCAGCGCGCATCGACTCCAACATCCGCGAGCTCGAAGGCGCGCTCGCCAGGCTGCGTGGCCTGGCCATGGCGACGGGCTCGGCGATCACGCTCGACCTTGCCAAGCAGGCGCTCGCGGATGGCCGGCCCGAGGGTGGCGCCACATCAGGAACGCAGCCGACCATCCAGCAGATCATCGACGCGGTGACCAGCTACTACGACATCAAGCTGAGCGACCTGATGTCCAAGCGCCGGCACAAGAGCGTGGCGCTCCCTCGCCAGGTGTGCATGTGGCTCGCGCGCAAGCACACGCGGTTCTCGCTCGAGGAGATCGGCGGCTACTTCGGCGGCCGCGACCACACCACCGTCATGCATGCGGTGCGCACGGTGGGGTCACGCTCGCAGTCCGACCCGGCGCTGTCCAACGACGTGACGAGGATCGAGCAGTCGCTGCAGGCATGTCCGGTGGCCGGGACGGCCGGTGACAAGCCTGTCGGTTGATGACGGCTGCGTGACGGTCAAAGGTGCGTGATAACGACGGGCCGGTGACTGGTTCATCGGGGTGACCGCCCGCGTGTCCGGGCAACCGCTCCAAACCGCACCTTAATGAATGCAAACTGACAGGGCAACCACCGAGCTGCTTGCAATGCAGCAGCCTGCGGCGACATGGTTTATGCGTGAAATCTTCCGGTTGTCCACAGACTGACAGGGCTCTCTACGAGGAGGAGAGAAGTATCTCTTCATCCTTTCTGAACAGCCCCGGAACGCCGTTGGCAGCCGGGACACCAGGCGGTGGTTCGTCCGGCAAGCGTTGCGGAGCGAAGCAACGCACCGCAGCGGACACAGGGTTCTCCGGACCTTCCGTAGACGGCATGGAGCTGCTGCGCCTGTCCGGGCTTTCCAAGTGCCGTCCGGTGATCTCGCAGCGTGCTTCCCCCGGTGCGAACGGCCCGGCGGAGCACCGTCCGGATGGCATCCGCGAGTTCGCGTGCCCGTGACCGGCCGACCTTCGCGCACCGCGTGCGTGGATCGATGCCGGCGAGGAACAGCGATTCATCCGCGTAGATGTTGCCGACGCCCGCAATGGCGCGCTGGTCGAGGAGCAGTGCCTTCACGGCACGCGTGCCGCGGAGCACGGCCGCAAGCTGCGGTCCCGTCACCGAGAGCGCATCGACGCCGAGCTCGGCATCCCAGGCCTCGTGCAGCGCTTCGGGCGATGCGTACGGCGTGACGCCGCCGAAGCGGCGCGGGTCGCGAAAGACCAGTGGATGCCGCTGTCCCGACACGCGCCACGTGACGTGCCGGTGCGTGGCGGCCGCGTCCGGCGCAAGCATCAGCTGACCGCTCATCCCCAGCTGCACGACCAGCACTCGGCCATCCGCCGCCACCATCGCAAGGCGCTTCCCGCGACGCTCGAGGCGCGACACCCTTGCGCCGTCGAGGAGGCCGGCGGCATCGATCCAGGCCTTCGTGCGCCCGGTGCCGCGTCCCTCGCCGCGCGCTCGCATGTCGTGCGGACCCATCTCCTCGACGCGCAGCGACCGACCCACCACCAAGGGCTCGAGTGCCAGGCGGATCACCTCGATTTCCGCGAGTTCGGGCAAGGCGCAGAACTATACTTCTGCCATGCAGGAAACCGAAGCGTCGAAGGCAATCCAGTCGCCCTCCGACGCGCGGGCCGCCGCAGACCGGCTTCGGGCCGCGGTGCACCAGGTGATCGTCGGGCAGGACCGGGTGATCGACGAGGTGCTGGTGGCATTGGTGTGCGGCGGGCATGCGCTCATCGAGGGCGTGCCTGGCCTCGCGAAGACGCTCCTCGTCTCGACGCTGGCGCGGAGCATGTCGCTGGGCTTCTCTCGCATCCAGTTCACGCCCGACCTCATGCCAAGCGACATGACGGGGACCGAGGTCATCGAGGAGGACCGGTCCACCGGCACGCGCAGGCTGCGGTTCGTGCCCGGCCCGATCTTCTCCAACGTCATCCTCGCCGACGAGATCAACCGGACGCCGCCCAAGACGCAGAGTGCGCTGCTCGAGGCCATGCAGGAACGCCAGGTGACCGTGGGTGGCGTGAACCACCAGCTCCCCGAGCCGTTCTTCGTGCTGGCCACGCAGAACCCCATCGAGCAGGAGGGCACTTACCCGCTGCCCGAGGCGCAGCTTGACCGGTTCATGCTGCAGATCATGATCGGCTATCCCACGGCCGACGAGGAGGCGGAGATCGTGCGGCGCACCACGGGCACCCGCACGCAGCCGCCTGTCGCGGTGATCGGGGCCGACGACGTGCGCGCCATGCAGGCGCTCGTGCGCGAGGTGCCGGTTGCCGACCACGTGGTGCGCTATGCGCTGCGCCTGGTGCGATCGACGCGCCAGGATCCTGCGGCGGGCGGTCAGCCCCTCAAGGTGATGGAATACGTGAGCTGGGGTGCCGGGCCCCGCGCGAGCCAGTTCCTGGTGCTTGCGGCCAAGGCGCGCGCGCTGCTCGCCGGATCGCCCGCGGCGACGGCCGACGACGTGCGCGCGGTGGCGCGGCCCGTGCTGCGGCACCGCATCCAGCTCAACTTCAACGCACAGGCAGACCGCGTCGGCGTCGACCAGGTGATCGGGGAGATGCTGCGTGGCGTTCCGCTGGAGGATTCGTCCGCGCCGGGCGCTCGCGATCTCGACCGCCTGGTGAAGCCGGCGGGGGCCTGAACGGAACCCCGTGCGCGCCGAGCAGTACCTGGCCCCCGAGACGCTGGCCCAGCTTGGGCCGTTCGAGCTGCGCGCCAAGCGCATCGCCGAGGGCGTGATGAGCGGCATGCACCGTTCGCCGTACCAGGGGCTGGCCGTGGAGTTTGCCGAGCACCGGCAGTACGCGGCCGGCGACCCGGTGCGGCACATCGATTGGAAGGTGTTCGGCCGCAGCGACAAGCTGTACCTCAAGCGCTTCCAGCAGGAGACCAACCTCGACATCCATGTGCTCGTGGATTGCTCGGGGAGCATGCGCTACGGGTCGCTCGGGACGAAGGACGGCTGGGGCGGCACGCGCACCGGCAAGCCCGCCACGTGGACCAAGTTCGACCACGCCACGGCGGCGGCGGCGGCGATGGCCTTCCTCGGCCTGTCGCAGCGTGACCGGGTGTCGACGGAGATGTTCGCGGGGAGCACCGTCGCGGCGACGCGGTGCTCCAACGCGCAGGGCCACTGGCGTTCCATCGTCCGCTGCCTGGCCACCAACCCGGTGGACGGCAAGGCGGACCTCGGGCGCGCCGTGGACGCGCTGCTGGCGCGTGCGCCGCACCGCTCGCTCATGGTGCTGGTGAGCGACTTCCTCCTGCCGCAGGCGATGGTGCGCGATTCGCTGGCGAGGCTCCGCCATTGCGGGCACGATGCCATCCTGGTGCGGGTGCTCGACCGGCAGGAGCTCTCGTTCGACGCGCTCGACGATGCGCCCTTCCAGGGCCTCGAGGGCGAGCCGGCGCTCGAGGTCGACGCGCGGTCCGTGCGCGAGGCGTACCTCGAGGTGCTCGCCGAGGACGAGCGCGCGCTCGAGCGAATGGTGCGCGGATTCGGCTTCGACCTGGTGCGGCTGGACACGCACGAATCCGTGGGACCCGCGCTCGCCGCGCTGCTCGCGCGGCGCGACATGCTGTTCAGGGGGACATCCTGATGCCCGGGCTGGCGTTCGGCTCTCCGATGCTGGCCCTTGCCGCTTGCGCGGCTGTGCTGCTGCCCATCCTGATTCACCTCCTGCTGCGCCGCCGCCGCCTGCCCGTCGAGTGGGCGGCGATGGAACTGCTGCGCGAGGCGCTGCGGCGAATCGAGCGCCGTCGCCGGGTGGAGCGGCTGCTCCTCCTTGCGGTCCGGTGCGCACTCATCGCCGCGGCCGGGCTTGCCATCGCCGCACCGTTCATCGGGGAGTCCGCCGAAGGGTCGCGCTCGGGCCGGACGCTGGTGGTGGTGGTGGACGACTCCGCTGCGTCCAACGAGTCGCTCGGCGACCGGACGGCGTTCGCCGCATCGGTGGATTCGGCCCGGGCATCCGTCGAGTCGCTGCGCGACGGCGACCGCGTTGCGGTGGTCGCCGCGTCGAGGGCATCGTCCGTTGCGCGCGAGGCGGCTTCGCTCGATCGCGCCGGTGCGCTTCGGATGCTCTCGTCGATGTCGCCCACCGAGCTGCCGTGCGACCTTCCCGGCGCACTGGCCGCCGCCGCGGCCATCGCGTCGCAACCGGAATCGGAGGGCCATGTCCGCGAGGTGCTGCTTGCGAGCGCATTCCGTGCCGGCTCCGTGGGGGCGATGGCGCCGCTGCCCACGCTCGGTGATGGACTGCGCATCCGTGCCACCGCGCCGCCCGAGGCCATCGGGCCCAACCTGCGCTTGGCTTCGGTGGAGCCCGAGCGCATCGCGGGCGGAGGGAGCGTGTCGTCGGTGCAGGTGCGAGTTGCGAGGGATCGCGGGGACTCGCTCGTGCGCACCGCCGTCCGTGCGCACGGTCCGTCGCTCACCGCGCCCGTCGAGCGCACGGTGGAACTGCAGCCAGGCGAGCGCGAGCGCACCGTGTCCATCGCCTTCACCGAGCGTTCGGCCGCGCAGGGAGCGCAGTCCCGTCGCGCGGTGACCGCGACCGTCGGTGCCGATGCCCAGCCGGTCGACGATTCCCGCGGCGTCGCGCTGGCTGCCGACGCCCGGATCCGCGCGGTGATCGTCGATCGACGGAGCTTCGACGCGGGTTCCGGGATCGACCGGCTGTCGCCCGGCGAATGGATCGCCCGCGCGCTTGCGCCGTCCGATCCCGCACCGATCGAGGCGGTGTTCGTGGATCCGGCGGCGTTCGACGCGCGAACCGCGGCAGCGGCCGACGCGGTCATCGTGGTGCAGCCGCAGCAGCTCACGGAGCCGCAGTGGTCGCTGCTATCGTCGTTCGTGACGCAGGGCGGCCTTGCGGCGTTCATGCCTGCGGCCCGCGAGCGGGCACAGCCATGGACGGCTGCGTTCGTGCGCACGTTCGGCGCACCGTGGACCTTCTCGCTCGAGGCCGTCGATTCCGATGCCGGCGTGGCGCTTGCCGAGGAACAGCCCTCCGCGGCGATGCTCGGCGCGGTGTCGGGTGAGTTGCGGCAGCTGGCCCCGTCGGTGGAGGCGTTCCGCGTTCTTCGGGTGGACGCGGGGGCGGATCGCGGCGCGACGGAACTCGCGTTCCGCGACGGGACGCCGTTCCTGCTGGCGCTCCGCCCGGCGGGCGCGCGCGGAACGGTGTGCGTGCTCTCCGTGGCGATGGACCTTGCATGGACCACGCTTCCGCTCAAGCCGTTCATGGTTCCGCTCTGGCAGGAACTGGTGGCCGAGGGTCGCCGCCGCGCCACGGCCGCGGAGCAGGTGCCGGTCGGATCGGTGCCGGTGGTCGACCGGGCCGGCGTGGTCGAACTCCGTGCGATCGCAGCCGACGGATCACCGCTCGATGGCGTGCGCCCGATCGCCGTGGGGGCGGGTGGCCGGGCCGGTGCGGCGATCGAGCGCTCGGGCCTTTACCAGATGGTCGATTCCGCCGGCGCGGTGCAGGGCGTGCTTGCCGCATGGGTCGACCCGGCATCGGCATCGGTGGAGCCGATCGAACCCGACCGGATCAGGGGATGGATGTCCGCGGCCGGGCCGTTCGCGTGGGATGGTGATGCCGGTGCGGTGACCGATGCCCCGGGCACGGAGGCCGGCGCAGCATCCGTCGCAAGCACCGTCGGCGTATCGCTGGCCCCGTGGTTCCTGGGAGCGGCGCTGCTGCTTGCGCTCCTGGAATCGGTGCTCGCCCGGCGCTTCTCGCATGCATTCCGCGTCAGCACCGCCCGTGGCGGCGGCGCCGTGCGCCTGGCAACGGGAGCAGGCCGATGATCGGCAGTCCCGTCGTTCGATGGCTGCTTGGGCTTGAGTCCGTGGCCGCCGATGCCGCGGACGTTCGCCTTGCGTGGGAACGACCCGTGCCGACGTGGATCACGGCGTGCCTGCTGGCCGCGGCCGCCGCGGTTGCATGGGCCGCCTATCGACGCATGGATGTTGCGCCGCGCCGTCGCACCGTGATGGCGTTGCTTCGGTGGTCGGGGATTGCGCTGATCCTTGCGCTCCTCGCTGGGCCGGTGCTCGAGGTTCCGCGCGAGTCGATCGACCCGGATGCGGTCATCGTGCTCGCGGACCGGAGCCGCTCGATGGAGGTCGAGGACATGCCGGCGGATGCGGGTGCGATGCGTTCGCGCGATGCCGCGCTCCGCGAGATCGCGGGCCCGGGCACGCCGTTCGCGGCCGCGGGCGACGAGCACCGCGTGGTCTGGCAGGGCTTCGCCGATGGCCTGGTGCCGCTGGCGCCGGACGGTGCCGGCGTTCGGCTGGGAAGCGCCGACGGCGACCGCACCTCCCTGGCACGCGCGATCGAGGAGTCGCTTGCGCGCAATGCGGGCCGGCCCGTGAGCTGCATCGTGCTGATGACGGACGGCCGGACGACCGATCCGCCCTCGCGCACGCTCGTTCGCAGGCTGCAGGCCGAGGGCATCGCTGTCTCGGCGGTCGCGCTCGGTGCTTCCGCCGCGATGGGCGATGCGGCGGTGGTGTCGTCGGAGGCGCCGCGCAGGGCATTCGCCCGCGACCTTGTGCCGGTGGAGGCCACGATCGAGCGGAGGGGGCCCGCGCGCGGCCGGGCACTGCGCGTGGAACTCGTCGACCGTGCCACGGGCACCGTGCTCGACCGCGCGGAGTTGCCGGCCCTCGGCGACGGGGATGGCACTGCGCGCGACCAGGTGCAGCTGGTTGCCACGCCTCTTGCGGCCGGCGACCTCCGGTGGGAGGTCCGCGTCGGCACGGAGGACGCGTCGCGCGACCTCATCTCGGCGAACGACCGCCGCGAGGTGCCCCTGACCATCGTCGACCGCCCCCTGCGCGTCCTGTACATCGACGGCTACCCGCGCTGGGAGTACCGGTACCTGAAGAACCTGCTCCAGCGCGAACGGAGCGTCGAGAGCGCGGTGATGCTGCTCTCCGCGGACCGCGACTTCGCGCAGGAGGGAAACACCCCAATCGCCCGGCTTCCGCGCACGCGCGAGGAGTTCGACCGCTTCGACCTCTTTGTCCTCGGCGACCTGCCGTCGTCATTCTTCACCGGGGAGCAGCTGGCCGAGATCCGGAGTGCCGTTGGTGACCGCGGCGCGGGCCTCGCGTGGATCGGAGGGTCGCGGAGCACGCCGAGGACATGGCCCGGCACGGCGCTCGAGGAACTGCTTCCGTTCGCGGGTCCGTTCGAGCTCGACCGCCTGCCGGAGCCGGTCAACATGGAACCCACCGCGCTGGCCGCGCGCCTCGGCGTGCTGCGCCTGGCGGACGACCCCAAGGGCCCGTTCCCCGCGGAATTGCGGGAGCAGCCATGGGCGCAGCTTGAGTGGGCGCAGCGGATCGCGCAATCGGCGCTGAAGCCCGCCGCGGAGGTCCTTGCGCAGGGCGTGCAGCGCTCGGGCGGCGAGCAGTCGCCGCTGGTGGTGTCGATGCGCTACGGCGCGGGCACCGTGCTCTACGTGGCCACGGACGAGGTGTGGCGCTGGCGCAACGGGCGCGGCGAGACGTATCCCGAGCGGTTCTGGGTGCAGCTCCTTCGTTCGCTCGCGCGCCCGTCGCTCGGCACCGGGCGCGAGGAGGTTCGCATTGCCGCCGAACCCGGTCGCGCCACCATGGGTGACACGGTTCGCGTGGAGGTCGAGCTGCCTGCCGGCATGCCGCCATCGATCTTCGCGCTTGAGGCAATCCCGGAGGACGGTTCACGGGCGACCGCGGAGTTCGAGGCAGCACCGTCGCAGGGCGGCCCGTTGGTTGCGCAATGGCAACCGGCGCACGAGGGCCGGTGGCGCATCCGTCCGCGAGACCCGGCGCTTGCGTCGCGGGCCGGGGACGGGGCGTCCATCGAGGTCGTCCGCAGCGACCGCGAGCTTCGCGACGCGGAGGCCGACCGCGCGCTCCTTGAGCAGCTGGCCCGCGAGACGGGCGGGCGCGTCGTCGGGCCCGAGGGCCTGCCGTCGTTGGTCGCGTCGCTTCCCAATCGATCGATCCGCACGGAGAACCCGATCCGCGACCCGATCTGGAACAGCCCGCTGGCGCTGCTGCTGCTCGTGGCGATCTTCGGGTCCGAATGGGCGATGCGCCGGACCGCGAGGTTGGCATGAGCGAGCTTCCCGGATCATCCCCGGTCGTGGCGGGCATACGGGGCTTCACGGCCTCGGTGCGCCGGGTGCTGGTCACGGAGCGGCTGTGCCAGGCCGTGGCGTTCGGTTTCGCGGCGCTGGTGGCAGCGGTGCTCCTTGACCGGGCGCTTCGCCTCCCGCCTGCGGTGCGGGTCCTGGAGCTTGCGGCGCTTGCCGGCGGCGGCATTGCGTGGGCGTGGCTTCGCGTGGTGCCTGCCCTGCGGTTCCGCCCGCCCGACGTGGAAGTCGCGCTTCGCATCGAGCGCGGCTCCGAGGCGGCGCGCGGCCGGCTTGCGGTGGGCGTGGACCTTGCGTCCTCGCGCGACGCATCCATCGAGGGCACGTCGGGCCTGGTGGCACAGGCGATCGAGCGCGCGCAGTCGTCGGCTGCGGCCATCGATGCCTCGCGCATCGATCGATCGCCGATGCGCCGCGCGGTTCGCAACGCGATGCTCGCGGTGGCGATGGCCACGGCGGTGGCGGTGCTGTCCCCGGGCACGGCACGGACCGCGCTGCTCCGGCTGCTGGTTCCGTTCGCGGACGTGCAGTGGCCTGCGCGCACCATGGTCGAGTCCGCGATGGACCGGGACGTGCATCCCCGCGGCGTGGCGCTCGCGCTGAAGGCGCGCACGGTGCGCGGCGACCCGCAGTCGATGCGGGTGGATGCGAGGTACCGGGTCACCGCGCAGGGCCAGGGTTCATGGCGCACGGTGTCGCTCAGCCCGCAGCCGGACGGGTCGTTCGAGCGCCTGGTGGAGACCGATGGCGACGAGCTGGAGGTTTCCTTTGCCACCGAGGACATGGAGACGCTGCCTGTTCGGGTGAGGCTGGTGAACCCGCCGTCGGTGGCGTCGTCGCGACTTCGTGCCGAGCCACCGGCCTATGCGGCCGCGACCGTGGGCGTGCGCGAGGCGGACCTCGGCACCGGCACCGATCGCCGGTCGACGCTGTCGCCGCCGCTCCTCGCCGGTTCGCGCATCGAGCTCTCGCTGGTCATGAAGGATGCCGCACCGCCGCCCGTGGATCCGGCGGAGCTCGCCGCGTGGGCCGCACGCACCGTTCGCATCGATGCGGGTGCGGAGGGGGCCGTGGTTCCCTCGGCGTCCGTCGATCCGGAGGACGCCGCGCGGTGGACGATCCGCTGGAACGCCTCGGGGCGCGGGGTGGTCGAGCTGCTGCCGACGGGCGCATTCGGCGTCGTGCCGAGCGAGCGCATCGCATTCGAGGTTCCGGCGACCGAGGACGCTCCCCCCACCGTGGCGGTCGTGGAGCCCGCGGCCGACGAGGCGGTGACACCCGACGCGCGGCCGCTCGTGGTGGCGGAGGCCCGCGACGATCTCATGGTCACGCGCATCTGGCTCGACGTGTCGGTGGTGCGCGCCGCTGGCGGCAGCGAGCCTGCGTTCGTGGAGGACGGCAAGCCGGGCACCGAGGCGCGCGTCGAGCGCACCGTCGACATCGGCTCCACCGGCGCGGGTCCCGGCGACCGCGTGGTGTGCGTGCCGAGGGCCATCGATGCGTTCGAGCGCGACGGCGCACGGCGGGAACCCGTGGCGGGCACGCCGCGCGTGTTCCGGGTGATCGCCGCAAGCGAGCTTGCGGACCAGGTGCGTTCGCGCCTCGGACAGATGCGCGAGGCGGCATCGCGGCTCCGCGAGGAGCAGGCCGGCATCGCCCGCTCGCTCGCCGAGGCGGCCAAGCGCACCGATCAGGAGGGAGCCGCGGCCACGGAGCAGGAGCGAACGCAGCTCTCCGGGACGCAGGCACGGATGTCCGACCGAGTGGCGTCCTTCGAGCGGTCGCTCGAGGAACTCGCGGAGCGCCTGGAGCGGAACAAGGCAGGCGACGAGGGACTCCGCGCGTCGATCGACGAGGCGCGCAGCCGGTCGTCGGACGCCGCAACCGCGGCGCAGCAGGCGGCGGACCGCGCACCGAAGGAGGACGGCGCGCAGGATGCGGCACGGTCCGCTTCGGAGGCCGAGCAGGCGCTCGCGGACCTCGAGGCATCGCTGCAGCGAGACCGCGAGACCGCGGAGCTTGCCCGCCGCATCGATCGGCTGGCGGAGCGCGTGGAGGAGGCGCGGAAGGAGACGGCGGAGGCATCGAAGGGATCGGCCGGCAAGTCGCGCGAGCAGCTTCCCGAGGACGCCCGGGCGCGCCTCGACCGCGCCGCGCAGTCCCAGCGCGAGGCGGCCACCGAGGCCCGCGCGCTGGCAGAGGACCTCGGTGAGCGCGCCGAGCAGGTCGACCGCGAGGAGCAGGGCGATGCGGCGGCCGCGGAGTCCATGCGCGAGGCGCAGCGCGAGGCCGACGACCGAGGCCTGGCGCGCCAGCTCGAGCAGGCCGCGCAGGCCACCCAGGAGAACCGCGCGCAGCAGGCCCAGCAGGCCCAGCAGCAGGCGCAGCAGGCCTTGCAGGCCATGCAGGAGGCCATGCGCAACCAGCAGAAGCGCAGGATGGAGGAGCTCGAGCGGAGGGTTGCCGAGGCAGTGGATGCCATCCGTGCGCTGCTTGCCGACGTGGATGAGCGCACGCTCCCCGTGCAGGGGCTTGCGGAGGACCGACCCTCGGACATCGCGCGCGAGTCGGCGGCGGTGCTTCGCCTCTCGCAGAACGCGGCGGGCGTCGGGGAGCGGACCGCGGCCGCCGGACAGGAACTTCGCCGCGCCGCGTCGCTCGTGCTGCAGGGCGCAAGCCAGCTCGATTCCTCGGCCGGGGCGCTGCGGTCGCAGCCCGTGGACCTGCAGTCCGGGCGCACGTCGCTGGAGTCGGCCCGGCAGTCGCTGCAGGATGCGCTGGCCGCGGCCGACAAGGCACGCAAGGACGCGGAGGAGGCGTCGGAGAACAGGCGCCGCGAGGAACTGCGCGCGGCGTACGGGCAGGCTCTCGAGCGACAGCGCAGCGCACGGGCCGCCACCGAAGCCATCCTGCCGCCGCCCGGGAAGCCCGCCGACCGTCGTGCGTTCGTGGAGAGCAAGCGCATCGCGCTGGAGCAATCCGCGGTCACGGGTCTGCTGGAGGCCATCGGCAAGCGCGCGGACATCTCGGGCAGCGACCTCTACTTGGCGAGCAACCAGGAGATGGTCGGTGCGAGCATGCAGGCGGCGCAGGGCCTCTCCGCCGCAGCCGCGACGCGGCGCATGGTGCTGCTGCAGCGTGAGGTGGAGCAGTCGATCGCCGCGCTCATGGAGGCGCTCTCCGACCCGCCGGAGGCGGACGACCCCTTCGCGCAGGCACCTGGCCGCGAGCAGCCTGGGCAGCAGGGCGGCGGCGGCCAGGGCGGCAACGGGAATGATCGCGTGCCACCCATGGCGGAGCTTCGGTTGCTGCGCACGCTCGCGCAGCGCGTCCTCGACGACACCGCATCCGCACGCGAGCTTCCGGATGCCGACCGCGCCGCGTACCTTGGCCGCGTGGCCGACCGGCAGCGACGCCTGCTCGAGCTCGGCGAGCGCTGGATGAAGGCCATGCAGGAGCAGCAACCGCGCGCGGAACCGATGCCCGGCAACGCCCCCGATCTTCCCGAGGCATCGGATGCACCGGACGCCCCCGCAGGAGGCGAGGGATGACGTGGCTCTTCCTTGCGTTCATGCTGCAGGCCGCGCCCGCGCAGCGGGCAGCCGTCCCACCCGCACCACCGCCTGCGGATGCCCCGCCCGCCGAGCCCTCGCTCGACGATGCGCTTGGGCTCGAGCCCGAGTCGCGCACGGCACCGCCCGTCGATGACGGTTCCGGCCTCGAGCGCAGCCTGAAGGGCGCGAAGCCGCGGGACATCCTTGCCTCGGCCATCGATGACATGCGCCGCAGCGCGACCCTGCTCGAATCCAAGGACAGCGGACTGCCCACCCAGCGCGCACAGGAGTCGGTGGTGCGCAAGCTCGACGAGTTGATCGCCACCGCACAGCGGATGCAGCAGCAGCAACAGCAGCAGCAGCAGCAAGGCGGCCAATCCGGCCAGCAGCAGCAGCGCAAGAAGCAGCAGGGCGGCAAGCAGGACGAGCGCCAGGGACAGCAGGAACCGCGCGAGCAAGGCCAGGAGCGCGGAGGCCGGCAATCGCAGCAGGGCGGTGCGGAGGGCCGCGACCGCAGGCCCGATGGCGATGCCAATGCCCAGGAACCGCCTGATGCTGTGGACCCCTCGGGCAACGGGATGCAATTCGATGAATCACGCGCGGAGTGGGGCCGGCTACCGCCTCGCGTGCGCGAGGCGGTCCGCCAGGGACTGCGCGACCCGATGAGCGCGGCCTATCGCCGCCTCACGCAGGAGTACTACAAGCGTCTTGCCGAGGAGCCGAAGCGATGATGCGCCTCGCGGCCGTGGCCGTCATGTCCATGCTGGTTTCCTGGCAGGATCCGCCGGCGCCCAAGGTCCAGCCGGCGCGTCCGAAGGATGCGGGGGCATCCGCGCAGAACGCCCCAATCCAGAACGAGACCAACGCCCGCTGGCGCGACTCGGTGGAGCGCGGCCTGGAGTGGCTCGTGCGCAACCAGAATGCCGACGGCAGCTTCGGCCGCGGGCGCATCTCCTCGAACGCGGGCATCGTGTCCCTCTGCGCGCTGGCGCTCATGGCCGACGGCAGCCTTCCCGGCCGCGGCCGCCATGGCGCGGCCGTCGAGCGCGCGCTCGGATACGTGCTCGAGCACGTCACCGAGAGCGGTCTGGTGACCAGCGAAGGGACCAACGGCCCGATGTACGGCCATGGGTTCGCGGCGCTCTTCCTGGGGGAGATCTACGGCATGTCCCCGGATGACGGCCGCGTCCGAGATGCGCTGGCGCGCGCCATCCGCCTCATCGAGAACAGCCAGAACGACGAGGGCGGCTGGCGCTACAACCCGGTGCCCGATGATGCCGACGTCAGCGTCACCATCTGCCAGGTGATGGCACTGCGGAGCGCTCGCGACGCGGGCATCCGGATCCCGAAGTCCGTGATCGACGGAGCCGTGCGCTACGTGCGCGAGTGCCAGAACCCCGACGGCGGATTCCGCTACATGCGTTCCACGGGAACCAGCGCCTGGCCGCGCACGGCCGCGGGCGTGGCCACGCTCTTCTACGCAGGCGTGTACGACGACGACTCCATCCCGCGCGGGCTTGCGTACCTGCGCCGCACGGCGCTGCCGGACGGGTCCGGGCCCGCGGTGCAGGCGTACTACTTCTACGGCCACTACTACGCCACGCAGGCGATGTACCTCGCGGGCGGCGACTGGTGGAAGGAGTGGTGGCCGCGCATTCGGTCGGAGCTCATCCAGCACCAGGATGCCGACGGAGCGTGGACCGATCCGCAGTGGGGCCAGGCCCTGGGGACTTCGATGGGCCTGATCATCATGCAGATGCCAAACCGCTACCTGCCGATCTTCCAGAAGTGACGATGCATCCGCGCTTGCCCGCCATGTCCCTTGCCTGCAGCTTCGCCCTTGCGGCACCGGCCCTGGCGCAGTTCCAGGATCGACCGAAGCCCGCGTTCGAGCTGCCACGCGCCCGTGAGCGAACGCCTCCCCGTGCGCCCGAGCCGACGGTCGCATGGTGGTCGCTCGGGCCCGACGGAACGCCGGTGAAGGCCGAAGGCGCGGACCAGCGGCTTCCCGACGCAGGTGCCCGTGCGGCCTGGACGGAACCCCTGCGGGAACTCGCGCGTGCGGACGGTGCGATGCTCACGCTCGCCGATGGCCAGCGCCTCGCCGGCGAGATCGGTTCATTTGCCGACATGGCGGCCTGGATCTCGCCTTGGTGCGCACCGCGCCCGCTCGGCGCATCGCTGGACGGCATCGCGTCCATCACCTTCACCCCGGAAGCGGCACCGGCGGCGTCGGACCAGGACGCGCTCGTCCTGCGAAACGGCGATCGCATCGACGGCATCGTCGACTCGATCGACGCAAAGACCGTGACCATCGACTGCGGCCCTTCCGGAAAGGTGACCGCGGAGCTCGCGACGGTCGCGTCGATCACGCTGCTCGCGCAGCCCGTGCCGCCCGCCGGGGCTCGCCTGTGGATGGTCGATGGCTCGGTGGTGGACGGACCGAGCGTGCACTGGATGGGCACCGACTACCTGCAGCTTCCCGGGATTGCCGGCTCGAAGACCAACGTGTTCACGGTGCCGCGCCGGCTGGTGACGGCCTTCCGCTCCGACCCGACCTCCGTGATGGCGCTTGCGGAGCAGCGCGCCGAGGTGCGCGCGCCGGTCCTCGGCGGTACGGCGCTTGTCGGTGCCCCATCGGCGGAGTCGAGGGGCCGCTGGCCGATGGGCCTGGCATCCATCGAGGTCCAGGGGCCCGTGGTTGCCGCGTTCCCGGGCGTGCCGGCACCGTGCACGCTCCGAGCCGTTGTGTTCCGCGACGCGACCGCGCGTGCCGCTGGGTCGCCGGACCTCGTGATCCGCCAGGGCGGGAAGGAAGTGCTCCGGCGCACGCTTGGCCCGACGGACGAGCGTGTCGAGATCGCCGTTCCGCTTGCAGGCGGCGCGTTTGAGCTGGAACTTGCGCGTGCGGATGGCCAACTTGCCGGCACCTTCGCGGTGCTCGAGCGCGCGATGCTGGTTCCCCGCTAGCGCCACGCCGAACCGTCCCAGCGCTGGGTGGAAGGTCGCCCGGCGACCACCAGCGTCCGGACGGCGGCGCCGTCGGGATGCTGCGCCACGATGCCCTTGCCTGCGGAAAGCAGGGCGTCGGTGCCTGGCTTGCTCGTGCACACGGTCACGGAACCCGTCCGCGCGGACGCGAAGCGGATGGCAGGGCTCGACCGCTTTCCATGCGTCACGGCCTCGATGCGCGCCGAGAGGTCACCATGCTCGATGCCGCGATCCGGCATCAACTCCGGCGTCATGCCGCCTTGTCGCAGCGCCGCCCGCACCGTCGACGATGCCATGTCGCGCGATTCGGTGATCCATGCATGGGCGGAGGCATCGGTGACGATTCGCTTCACCGTCACTGCACCGAGCACCTCGGGGAGTGCGGACGCGCTGCCGAGGCCCTGGCCGACGAGCACCAGTGCGTCGATGCGCCGCACGCCCACCGCAAGGAGCGCCGGCACGACGGTCCCTGAACCGAGCTGCGGCGAGGACCATGACCCGCAGTTGACCACCATGCACGCATGGTCCGTCCGAACAACCCAGCATCCGCCCCGTGCGATTGCCAGCGATTCCACGGTCAGTGCATGCCGCGGCCTTGCCGCGGCGGCATGCGCGAAGGCGCCCAGCACCATCGCCACCGCCAGGAGCGCGTGCGCCGCCGCGCACGCAAGCCGGACCGCCGCGCACGGGGCGCTCCACATCCACCACGCCGATGCAGCAAGCCCGGCGCATGCCCACCATGCCTGCTGCGGCACGCGGATGCACGCCACGGAGGAATCGGCCGTCGCGGTGGCGATGACCGAGAGAACAGAAGCGCAGCTGGCGGCCACCGCGCCGGCGCCCGCCGACACTAGGTCCGATGCGCAGCCTGCCACCATCGCGATCACGCCGAACACCGTTGCCCCTGCGGCCACGGGCATGGTGAGGACGCTCAGCGGAGCCGCCGCAAGCGCAAGCGATCCGCCGTGCCAGAGCGCAATGGGCGTGCTCACCGTCCATGCCACGAGGGACGAGACCACCGCGCCCACCGCCACGGCTCGGACGATCCCGGAGGCCTCCTTGCACCTCGGGTGGGAAGCGAAGAGCCATGCATCCACGCGCTCCGTGCACGCGCAGCATCGCCGCACCGCGCCGGGCGCAAGCACCAGCAGCGCCACCACCACGCCGTAGCTCAGCTGGAATCCGGCTCCCGTGATGCAATCGATGTCAATGAGCATGGACGCAAGCGCCACGGCACCGAGGGTCCCCAGACCCCGTGCGTTGCCGCCGCGGAGCGACGCAGCGGCGGCAAGTCCCGCGCCAAGACCCGCGCGGACCACGCTGGTGTCCGGTTCCGTCAACGCCAGGAACGCGACGGCCGTTGCCGCTGCCGCCACCGCGCGCGTCCGGAAGCCGATGCCGGCCATCCGTACCGTCACCGCGACCGACCCCACCAGCACCGCCACGTTGAAGCCGCTGATGGCCAGCACGTGGCTCATCCCGGCGTCGCGGAAGTCTCCGGAAACCGCGGACAGTCCCGGCAGGCGCACGCCGGTGGTCATGGCCTGCACCAGGGCGCGCGTGCCGTCGTCGGCCCAGTGCGGCATCGATGACCGGAGCGCGCCATTGGCGGACGCGCGCACGCGGGTGAGCGCATCCTGCATCCACGGCGCGTCCAGGCGCTCGATGCTTCGCGACGACATGATGGACACGAGAACGGTCGGTTCACGCTCGCGCTGGCCCGGGTTGCGCGGGGCGGCAATGGTCCGCATCCAGCCCGTGGCGCGGATGCGCGTGCCCCTCGCGGGAAGCGGTGCCATGCCCCCCACGCGGCACGTCACCACCACGGGCCACGCACGCTGACCGTGGTCGCCATGCACCTTGTCCACGGCAAGGCGGAACGACTGCGATGCCTCGCGAACGGATTGCTCGGAGAGCTCGTCGTTCCCGGCCTCGTCGATCCGCGGCTCGGTGGCGACGGTGCCCTCGAGCGTGACGATGCCCACGGGCGTCTCGGCCCGTCCTGCCGCTGAGGCCGAGTCCAGCGCCAGCATGCATCCAACGCACGCACCCACGCAGGTCACGGACCACTCGCGGAACAGCCGCCAGCGCAGCACCAGGCCTGCGACCGATGCCACCGCGGCCGCGCACAGGGCGATGCCCCACGTCACCGCGCCCGCCCCGATCGACGACGGATCCTCGATCATCCGCTCGGATGCCATCCGCGCGGAGGCGGCATCGATCCACCACGCCGCGGCGGCCCCGGCCACCATGGCAAGGGCAACGCGGAACGAGAGCGGCCAGCGCTCGCGCGGGCCCGGGTCGTCGACGATGAGGAACACGGCCCGCACCGTACGGGCGATTTCCGCGAATGCGGTTTTTCACGCCAAAGCGCGCGGCGTCGGCGGCGCACGGAACCTCAGCCCGCGGTCGATGCCGCGGCCAGCCTCTCGAGCGTCCGCGCCGCCTCGCCGGACTCGATGGTGCCGCGCGCCAGCGCGATGCCCGCTCGCTCGTCCTCGGCATGGCCCGCCGCAAGCAGCGCCACGCCGGCATTGAGGAGCAGCATGTCGAGGCATGGTCCGCGTTCGCGGCCAGAGAGGAGGTCACGCACCAGCGCCGCGGCGCCGGGAAGGTCCCGGGCAGCGAGTTCATCGTGCCGCGCTGCGCGGAGCCCGAGTTCCCCCGCACGGACGGTCCGCTCCGATACGGAGCCATCGCGGACCTCGGCCAACATCGTGGGGGCGCTGAGGGAACACTCGTCGAGCCCGTCGGTGCCGTGCATCACCACCGCATGCACCGCACCGAGCCGAGACAGTGCCTCCGCCACCGGGCGCACGAAGCGCGCCTCGTACACCCCCATCACCTGCCGGCGTGCGCCGGCGGGGTTCGTGAGCGGGCCCAGGAGGTTGAAGATCGTCGGGAAGCCGAGCGCCTTGCGCACCGGCATGACGTGGCGGGTGGCGGGATGGTGGTGCACCGCGAAGCAGAAGCAGATCCCGGCGGCGTCCATGCAGCGGCGCTGGCCCTCGCGGCCGGCGTCCACGTTCACGCCGAGGGCCGCGAGCACCTCGGCGCTGCCGCGCCCGGTGCGGCTGCGGTTGCCGTGCTTGGCGACCTTTGCTCCGGCTGCCGCGGCGACGATGGCCGCGGCCGTGGAGACGTTGAAGAGCTTGGCCGTGCCGCCGGTGCCGGCGGTGTCCAGCAGGCGCTCGGGGGCGATGCCCGTGTCCAGCCGATCCACGTGCGCACGCATCACGGCCACGGCGCCCGCGAGCTCATCGGGCGTCGGGATGCGCGTGGCCAGCAAGGCCAGCAGCGCTCCCATCTCGGCGTGGTGCGATGCACCGAGCATGAGCGACGCGAAGGCCGCCTGCATCTCGCCGAAGGCCAGCGTCTCCCCTGCCACGAGCCTGCGGATGTAGGGCGTCAGGTCGCCCTCGTACGAGGGTCGTTCGAACTCCGGCGGCGCATGGCGGGCGTCGTTCGGCATGCGACGATGCTACGCATCCGTATCCTGCGGCGCGTGACGCTGCTTGCCGAAAGCCTCGTGCACACGATGGACCCGTTCGTGTTCCGGATCACGGACACGTTCGGCCCAAGGTGGTACGGCATGTCCTATGCGCTCGGGTTCGTGGTGGCGTGGCTCATCCTTCGGTGGCTTGCCCGCACGGGGCGAACGCCGCTGCGCCCGGAACTCGTGGGCGACTTCATCACGTGGTGCATCGTGGGCGTGGTGGTGGGCGGCCGGCTCGGGCACGTGCTGCTCTACGAGCGCGACATCCTCTGGACGTTCTCCTCGTCGTTCCCCTTCTGGGAGGTGCTGGCGATCCACCGTGGCGGCATGTCGAGCCACGGCGGCATCACCGGCGTGATCATCGCCTGTGCGGTGTTCGCGCGCCGCAACGGCATCGCGCCGGCCGCCATGGTCGACACCGCGGCGTTCATCACCCCGGCAGGCCTGATGTTCGGGCGCCTGGCCAACTGGGTGAACGGCGAGCTGTGGGGCAAGTTGCTTCCCCCGGCGATGCAGGCGAGCCCGCCGTGGTGGAGCGTGAAGTACCCGCGCGAGGCAGTCGACCTCGCGGGTTCCGCGGCCTCGCGCGAGCAGGCCGAGCACCTGGTGACCATGGCGTATGCCGGTGACCCGCGCGCCATTGCCGAGGTGGCCGCCCTGGTGCCCGCGCGCTACCCGAACAACTTCATCCAGGCGTTCACGGACGGGCCGATGCTGATGCTCGTGCTGGTGGTGGTGTGGTGGAAGCCGCGGCGCGCCGGCACGCTCTCCGGGGCATTCCTGGTGGGCTACGGCATGCTGCGATTCTGCAGCGAGCAGTACCGCGAGCCGGACTCCGCGATTCTCTTCGGCGTGCCGCCGCTCGGCGACGTGACGTCACCCATCCTGGTGTCGATGCTGATGGTCGTGATCGGCGCGGCGGTGATCGCGCTGTGCCCGCGCGGCGGTCAGCTCATCGGCGGGGTTCGGCCGCGGCCGGCGTGACGGGCGCGGCGGTGGATGCGGGAGCGGCCGGCGCGGCTGCGCCTGAGGCAGCAGCACCCGGTGCCGCGGCAACCGGCGCAACGGGCTTGCTCCCGTCCTTTGCCTTGCGGCGCACCGGCACCTGCACCTCGCTCCACTTGCTGCGCGCGGGGACCTGCGGGCCGTTGTAGTTGAGGCCGCGCGGGTCGCCCGCGGGTTCCCACTGGTCCTGTCCGGCGAACCACCTCTGCAGTTCCTCGAGGCCCGCGTTGACCTGGCCCATGCCGTAGCCGCCGCGCATGCCGATCGAGAGCACCGTGAGCTCCGGGTTGTCGACGACCTTCACGCGACCGTCCTGGCCCGTGGGGCCGAGGTCCGCGGATCGGTACAGGAAGCTCATGGTCCAGCTGCCCTCGGCGTCCTTCATCGGGGCGAGCGGCGCCCGCTCGCCGGCCGGGCGGTAGTCCATCTCCACCGGGCTGGTCATGGCGATCTCGCGCTCCTTGATGTGGTTGAAGAGCGGCCAGAAGCCGACGTTCATCCCGAAGTTGCTCGAGCCCTTCGCGGTGTACTCGGCGCGCCGAACCACGGGATAGGTCTTCAGCTCGATCATCCCGGGCGGCGTGGGCGCGGGGTAGCCGTCCGGAAGCGGCGCCTCGATGACCATGCCCATGTCCGCAAGCCGGTACTCGCCGCTCTCGAGGCGCGTGGGCTTGACGGATGCATCGCCCACGAGGCGCACGGACGTGCCGGGCTCGGGTGCGCCCTCGGGGCGCGCGGCCACGGGCGCGGACGGTGCGGCACCCTCGGCGGCCGGGGCCTTGGGTCCGTCACCCATCGGCTGGAACGTGCTGGCAAGGAAGGCAAGCGTGGCGATGAGCATGAAGTGGGTCCTCGGGAGCGGTTTCGCCGAAAGGCCGCGCCCCGATTCGTGCCTGCACCACGCAAGTACGATTCCCGCATGGCAGAATCGCCCGCAGGAACGGTATTCCCGGCCACCTGGGAATACAGCCCCGCCCCCGAGTCGCTGAAGGTCGAGGTGCCCGGCTCGACCAAGCTCTTCATCGGCGGCCAGTGGGTCGACCCGCATTCGCGCCGGCGGTTCCCGTCCATCAACCCCGCCACCGAGGCGTCGCTCTCGCAGATCGCCGAGGGCGATGCGCATGACGTGGATGCCGCGGTGGCCGCCGCGCGGCGCGCATTCAAGCCGTGGTCGAAGCTGCCGGCGAGCGAGCGCGCCAAGTACCTGTACCGCATCGCGCGCCGCATCCAGGAACGCGCGCGCGAGCTTGCGGTGCTCGAGACGATGGACGGCGGCAAGCCGATCCGCGAGAGCCGCGACGTGGACGTGCCTCTTGCGGCGCAGCACTTCTTCCACCATGCGGGGTGGTGCGACAAGCTCCGCTACGCCGTGCCCGGCGGCAACCCGCGCCCGCTCGGCGTGTGCGCCCAGGTGATCCCGTGGAACTTCCCGCTCCTCATGGCGGCGTGGAAGCTGGCCCCTGCGCTCGCGTGCGGCAACACGGTGGTGCTGAAGCCCGCCGAGACCACGTCGCTCACTGCCATCCGGCTGGCCGAGATCCTGCAGGAGTGCGAGCTCCCGCCCGGCGTCGTCAACATCGTGACCGGCGCGGGCGCCACGGGCAAGGCGCTCGTGGAGCACGCGGGCGTCGACAAGGTCGCGTTCACCGGGAGCACAGAGGTCGGAAAGCTCATCGCCAAGGCCTGCGCCGCGCGCGGCACGCGGCTGACCCTTGAGCTCGGCGGAAAGAGCCCGAACATCATCTTCGCCGATGCGGCCATCGACCAGGCGATCGAGGGGATCGTGCAAGGCATCTGGTTCAACCAGGGCCACGTGTGCTGCGCGGGAAGCAGGCTGTTCGTCGAGGAGAGCGTGCTTGCCGAGGTGACGCGCAAGCTCGAGCTGCGCATGGCCTCGCTGCGCGTCGGCGACCCGCTCGACAAGAACACCGACATCGGCGCCATCAACAGCAAGGGCCAGCTCGCCACCATCCTCGGCTACATCGATGCCGGGCAGAAGGAGGGCTGCACCGTGTGCCAGCCCGGCGCGCAGGCGCTTCCCGCGAAGGGCTTCTGGTGCCGGCCGACCTTCTTCACCGGCGTGCAGCCCTCGCACGTGGTGGCGCGCGAGGAGATCTTCGGCCCCGTGCTCGCGGTGATGAGCTTCCGCACGCCGGAGGAGGCAATCACGCGCGCCAACAACACGCCCTACGGGCTGGCTGCCGGTGTCTGGACGGACAAGGGCAGCAAGGTGTTCGACGTGGCACGGCGCCTGCAGGCGGGCGTGGTGTGGTGCAACACCTACAACCAGTTCGACGCCACCAGCCCGTTCGGGGGCTTCAAGGAGAGCGGCTTCGGCCGCGAGGGCGGCGTGCATGGGCTTGCCGGGTACCTGGCCGAGTGATGCGGCGCGCGGCGCCGAGGAACGACCGATGACCGACCAACGCCTCCCCATCCTCAAGACCTGGAAGCTCTTCATGAAGGGCGCGTACCCGCGCTCGGAGAGCGGGCGCACGCTGCCGCTGAAGGACGCGCGCGGCGCGCTGGTGGCACACCTCTCGCATGCCACGCGCAAGGACTTCCGCGATGCCGTGGAGGCCGCGCGCGCCGCGTTCCCCGCGTGGAGCGGGGCCACCGCGTACCTGCGCAGCCAGATCGTCTACCGGCTCGCGGAGATGCTCGAGGGCCGCCGCGCGGACCTCGCCGAGGCCGTGCGCTGCACCACCGGCGCCACCAAGCGCGCCGCCGACGACGAGGTGAACGCCTCCATCGACCGCACCGTGAGCTGGGCGGGCTGGTGCGACAAGTACCCGATGGTGCTCGGAAGCCGCAACCCGGTCGCCGGGCCGTACCACAACTTCAGCATGCCGGAACCGGGCGGCGTGTGCGTGTGCGTGCACGGCGTGGCCGATGCGCAGCCGCTGCTCGGGTTCCTGTCGCTCGTGCTGCCGCCCTTCTGCGCGGGGAACGCGGTGGTGGCCATCGCCAACACGCGGCACCCGCTTGGCGCGCTCCTGGTGGCGGAGTCCGCGCCGACCGCCGACATCCCTGCGGGTGCGCTGAACGTGCTGACCGGCGACGCGCACGAGCTCGCCGGCTGGATCGCCGGGCACCGCGACGTGGATTCGGTGCACGCGATCGCGGAGCCCGCCATCGCGGGCACGCTGCGGCTCGGCTCCGCCGAGAACCTCAAGCGCGTGCACGTGCTGCCCGCCGACGAGGACTTCACCGACACCGACCGCTGGACCAACCCCCGCCGCCTCGCGCCGTTCGTCGAGACCAAGACGATCTGGCATCCGAGCGCCACCTAAATTGCGTCCGGGGTAACCCTGCACTCCTTATATCGGGACACGCGCCGTGACCAACGAACTCGTGCAGACCGCCGTCGTCGACGGCATTGCCACCATCACGCTCAACCGCGGCGACAAGGCCAACGCCATGAACCGCGAGCTGATCGCGGCGCTCGGGGCCGCGGTCGATGCGGTCGCCACGCGGTGCGCGCCCGCCGGCGACGTCCGCGTGGTGGTGATCGCCGGTGCCGGCAAGGCCTTCTGCGCGGGCATGGACCTCCGTGGCGTGATGGATGATCCGGCCGCCATGGGCGACATGCTGCGCGGGCTTTCCCGAGCCAGCCGCGCGGTGCGCAGGCTTCCGGTGCCGACCATCGCGCGCGTGCAGGGCGCGGCCGTCGGCGGCGGCTGCGGGCTGATGGTGGTCACCGACTTCGCCGTCACGCATTCCGAGTCGCGCGTGGGCTACCCGGAGGTGGACCTCGGCATCTGCCCGGCGGTGGTGGCGCCTTGGCTCATCAAGAAGATCGGCGCGGGCCGTGCGCGCGCGATGCTGCTTGCGGGGGGCACCATGACCGGCCAGCAGGGTTTCGATGTCGGCCTGGCGACGCACCTGGCGTCGCTCGACCAGCTCGATGCCACCGTCGCCGACCTCGCGCGGCGCCTTGCCGGGGGTGGGCCCAACGCACTCGCCGTCACCAAGCGATGGCTGAACGAGCTTGACGGCTCGAACGAGGACGCCGTGCTCGACAAGGCCGCGGAACTCAGCGCGCAGGTGATCGCCGGCCCCGAGGCACAGGAACGGCTGCGGAAGGCGTTTGCGGGGAGGTGAGGGCGCGGGTCCAGGCACGCCCCTTCCCGTACCCTCCCGCCATGCCAACCCTTCGCACCGAACGCGACGCAGACGGCATCGTCACGCTGTGGATCGGCCCCAATCCCGCGAAGCCGCGGGGCGGGGTGGTGGTGCTCGATGCATGGCTGATCGGCGCCATCGCCGAGTCGTGCGCGGCCGTCGCGCGCGAGGGATGCACGGGCCTCGTGCTCGCCTCCTCGAGCACGCGCGTCTTCGTGGCGGGCGCCGACCTTGCCGAGATCGATGCACTTGACGATGCCGGCCTGCACGCCTATCTCGAGCGCGGTGCCGCCGCGTTCGCGGCGATTCCTGCGCTCGGCGTGCCCACCGCCGCCGTCATCCACAAGGCGGCGCTCGGCGGTGGGCTGGAGCTTGCCATGCACTGCGATGCGCTGATCGGCGCGCTTCCCGCCGAAGGGGAGAAGCCGTGGCCCGTTGGCCTGCCCGAGTGCGGGCTCTGCATCTGCCCCGGCTGGGGCGGCACGCAGATGCTCCCCGCACGCATCGATCCGGCGATCGCCATGGTCGCCACCGCCACCGGCGCGCCCTGGAAGTGCATCGACGTGCCGAGCGGGCTCTTCGCCACCGTGCTTGCCGCCGGAAGCACGCAGCCGCAGATGATCGAGGAGGCGAAGCGCTGGATCCGCGCGGAGCACGCCGCCACGCACGGCGGCAGCGCGTTCGGCGCACGGCATGCGCCCCGGCGCACCATCGGTCCCGCGGATGCCGCGCGAATCGACCCGGCCCGTGCCGATGCGCGTGCCAAGGTTCCCGCAAGCGCCCATGCCGACGCGTGCTTCGACTGCGTCGCCACCGGCACGGCGAAGGGCTGGGACGCGGCCGTCGCCGCCGAGCGAACGCACCTCGTCCGCCTGCGCCACACGCCCGAAGCCCGCGCGAAGCTGACCGCATTCCTCTCCAAGGCCTGAACACCATGACCGCACACCTGACCGTCCTCGCGTCGCTCGGCGTCGCCATCCTCCTCAGCCCGGAGATCCTGATCCTTGGGCTCATCATGGCGTGCGACAAGCGGGCGCCGCGGTTCGTTGCATGGATGTATGCCATCGGCGCCGCGCTCGGCCTTGCGCTCGGCCTCGCGATCGGGTTCATCGTCGCGCCCGCGCCGCACACCGACACGGCACCTCACTCGCCGACGTGGCTTGAGTTCGCGGTGCGCGCGCTGATCGCGGCGATCCTCCTGACCGTGGGCGTGCAGCGCGCCATCGGCGCGATGAAGGGCGCGCCCATCGAGGGCGAGGCCGAGGCCGAGGGACGCGAGCACGAGGGCAAGAAGGGCATCACCACCAAGCTGAAGGAGTGGTTCAAGTCCAAGTTCCCCGGCTTCGGCGCGAAGGACTTGCCCACCTGGCGGCGCGCGATTCGCTCGGCGCTCCTCGGCTTCGCCACCATGGGCATCCACCCCAAGTGCGTCGGCGTCGCCATCGCCGCGGGCCACCAGTCGCTGCAGATCGCAGGCGACGAGGACCGCTCCTTCGGGATCCTCGTGTTTGCGGCGATCGCCATGCTGCCGGCGATCGCGCCCGCCGTCATCGAGACGGCGCGCTCCGGCGCCAGCGCCGCCATCAAGGAGTCGAGCGAGCGGTTCCTCAAGACCAATGGCCGCTGGATCAGCGCCGTGATCCTGCTCGCCGCCGGCGCCTACGTGGCATGGAATGCCGCGCACGAGATGCCGGGGCGGGCGAAGCCTGCGGCGACCGCACCCGCCGAGCCCGTGCCGGCGGCGGTTGCGCCGAAGGCGTGACCCGTCAGTTGCAGGGGCCCCAGGAGGCAAGCAGCATCGCGAGGTCCAGCCCGTCGACGGCGCCGTTGCGGTCGATGTCGGCACGCGGCATCAACCCGCCGGTGGGCCCCCACGCACGGAGCACCATGGAGAGATCCGCGCCATCCACGGCGCCGGAGCTGTCGAGGTCGAGGTACCAGCACTGGCACTGGTCGGGCCGGCCGTCGAAATCGAGGTCCTGCAGCTGACCGGTCGCGAGCTGCCCGTAGTCCGGCAGCCCGTCGCCGTTGCAGTCGTCCGTGGGCTCGAGCGTCACGCCGAGCACCATGGCCCAGAACCCGAAGTCGACGCTCTCGATCGTCACCGACTCGACCCGCGCGGGCCCGCTTGGCACCGAGATGGTGACGAGGTCGATCACCTGGTTGCTGCCGTTTCGCCACACCTCGCGGACATTCGGCGCCGACGGCGCGCAGATTCCGCCGCTGGTCCACGACTGGTTGTGGTCGCGCAGGTGCTCGCCGCCCCGCAGCTCATGCACCTGCTGGCTGCCATCATCCATGTTGATGGTGACGAACACCGACAGGTTCGGGTCGCATGAGCCCACCGGCCAGCGCGCCCAGATGTTCATGGCCAGGTGGATGTCGAGGCCCGACGGCTGGTTCACCGGAACGGTCAGCGTGCCGAACTGCCCGCCGTTGAACTCCGGAATCGCGGAGTACCCGTACGCAAGGTCGGCACCGTGCGTCACCGGGATGCCGTCGTACTGCTGCGTGCCCGTCGGATAGGTCGCGCCGGCAGTGAAGCCGCGCGGATCGGACGAGCCGTTGGTGCGGTGGAAGTTCGCCCACGGCGCAAGGCTGACCATGCGGAAGCGCTCGCACACGTCGGCCACGCCGTTGGAGTTCGCGTCGGCCAGCGTGCCGTCCTGCAGCTGCCCGAAGTCCACGATGCCGTCGCCGTTGCAGTCGTCGGACCACTCGACGATCCAGCTGCGGTTGGCTTCCCAGTGATAGGAGGGGTAGTGGACGTCGGAGTCGGCCCCCCACTGGTTCATGGGCTGCGGCGGCCACGAGATGTACTTGGCATGGTCACACTCCGGCCCGCCGTTCCACCCGTTGTGCGGTTGATCGGGCATCCAGTTCGTCCACGTCATCGGCTGACCGTCGCACCACATCCAGCCGCTACCCGGCTCGGCAGTGCCCTCGGGCTGGTAGAGCCCGATCCACGGACCCATCCGGTAGTTCCACATGGATGGGCTCGAGGCGACGTTCGCATAGACCCAGTTCGACTCATCGACCGTCGAGTAGGAGACAAGGTCGCCATGGCGCGCTCGCGCGTCCGTGCGCGCGTGCGTCCATGACGGGTTCGCGCCCACGTACCCCGCGTACCAGTGCCCGTTGCCGCCGTCGGCCACGCGCCATTGCACAGGCGCAACCTGCGCCGAGGCGCTGAGCGATGCGGTGAGGGCGGCAAGCGAACCTGCGACGAACGGGCGATTCATGCGGCGGTACATGTCTTCTCCTTTGCTCAACCGGACGGTGCCGGAGCCGAGTGATCCGTCGTCGCGTGCCGCATGCTGGCGAATCATCGAAAATCCGGCGATGCCCGCGATGAGGGCGATGCCAGCAGCGATGGCGCACCACCGGAGAAGGCCGGCCTTCTCTGCAGAAACCTCCCCGGCATCCGCGTGCCGGGGCCCTTCGTCTGTCCACCGCCGCGCAAGCCGTCGTGCGGACGGGCGATCGATGCGCGGCGGAAGCGTGCGGACGCGGGTCCGCGCGTCCGTTTCCCCCGTCGGCATCGATCGCTTCTCTGGCATGGAGCGGAGTGATCCCTTCTGCGAAGGCGCATGCAAGGGAATCAACGCGGTTTCCGGAGGAAGTCCGCGCGTACCCACGCGTCTTCAGCCCTGGTCACCGAGCAGCCGCCGGATTCGCGACAGTTCCCCGTCGAGCTCCGACCCGGGAACGCCTTCCGCACGCAGCACGTCCCGCAGCGCCTCGCGCACGCGATCGCTCACCCGGCGCACGCGGTTGGCGCACTGCTGCCGGGTGAGGCCAAGATCCGCGCCGATGACGGCGTACTCAACCCCGTCGATCACGTGGCGCCGGAAGACCTCGTACTCGTCCAGCAGTCCCGCGGCATCGAGGTCCGCGTGCACGCGCTCGTGCGCGGCGTTCAGGATCTCGAGCGCCCAGGCCTCGTCGAAGTCCTGCTCTGCCTCCCGGTTGTCGGGGATGAGATCAAGCGGCGATGCGTCGATGGTTGTCGCCGACGGGTCGCGGACGCCGGCATCGGCCTGCCGCAGCCGGTCGCGCATGCGGTCCCGAAGGACGCCGCGCCCGTAGAACCCGATGCCGTTCATCAGCCATCGGCGCAGCGGCATGCTGCTGGCGCGCCACTCGGACAGGAATGAGGGCGAACCCACCCGGTCGGCGAAGAAGCCTGCCACCAGGTCATCGGCTTCGCCGAGCTCGCGAAGGCTGCTTCCCTTGACGTAGGCGCGAAGCGGCTGGTGGTACCGCGCCATCACGTGCTGCCGCAGCGCGCGCCGCGCGTCCTGCGCGACGGCGGACGCACCGTCGCCATCCTCGGCCAGCGTCAGCTGGGCATCGAGCCACGTGGCATGCGTGCTGGGGAAGTGGTCGACGGGCACGGCCTAAGCGTAGCGGCGCAGGTACACGTTGCGGATCAGCCCCGCCCGCCTCACCGCGTCTGGATGCCGATGTCACGCAGCGCTGTCGCGCGCACATCGGCAAGCGCGCCGGTCTTCAGCGACGTGAGCTTGGCGCGCGCCTTCGCGTACTCCTCGTGCTTGTCGCTGCCGCGTGCGTTCAGGTAGCCGGAGATCGTCTCGAGCGCCTTGAGGTCGGTGGCTGAGGCACGCACCAGCGCCTTCGCCGCGTCCGCGCGGTGGACTGGCATGTTCGGCTTCGCCGCGGTCGCCACCGCCTTCACTGACTTCTCGAACGCATCCACCTGCTTCGCGAATGCGCCCCGGGCGCGCTGTGCCTCGAGGAAGCGCGGCCGTCCGCCCGACTGAGCATCGTTCCTCGGGCTTCGCTCGCAGGTCCCCACCGCGTCCTCGGCCTCGATCAGCACGGTGTCGAGCGAGTCCACGTACTCGGTTGCCACGGCCTGGAACCGCTCGAATGCGGCTTCGGCCTCGGCAGCGGGGTCGTTCGGGCGGTCGTCCTGCGCGGCAGCGTTCGTTGCCCGCGCACCGGGGCGCTGGCCAGGCTTTGCGCCGGCCCCGGCGGTGAAGGCAATGGTCACGGCCGCCAACAGGACTGCGAGTGCGGTGCGTGCGTGCGTGTGCATGGCATCGGTCGATACCGCGCCGTTTCGCGACGGTTGCAGCACGATCGATGCCTTGGCCACGATGCGCAGGGGTTGCACAAAGTGCGAGGAATTGTGCGAGGGTTTTTGCCGACGCGGCGCGAGTTACCCGCCGCAGGGGCCCCAGTTTGCGAGGAGGATCCCGAGGTCCTCGCCGTTCACGATGCCGTCGCGGTTGAGGTCGGCTTCAGGCAGCACTGTTCCCGCTGGCCCCCAGAACGCGAGCAAGGCGCCGAGGTCGGCACCATCGACCGTACCGTTGGCGGTGATGTCCGCACCGGCGCATTCGCAGGTGTCGGGAATCCCGTTTGCATTGGTATCAGCGGTCGAGCCGTCGCGGATCTGCCCGAAATCAACGATGCCGTCGTTGTTGCAGTCGGCGGACCATTCGATGAGCAGGCCAGGAGCAAGGGCGTTGCCCGCTCCAAGATCGACGAACTGCGCCGGGAGCGATGCGATATCGCCGCAGCTCTTGCATGCGAAGCAGCCGTAGTTGTCTCCGGCCCATCCGCACCCGCTGTCTGGTTCGCCGAAGGCCCACGGTGCATATGCGAACTGCGAGCCGTCGCTCCATGTCCAGTTGCATGTTGCGTCCATAAAGGCCCCCGACCATGGGCCGTAGGTCGTTCCACCGTCGCGGACCCACATCCGTGGGTGGTTCAGCGCACGTGCGGCGATGAAGTCGCGTTCAGCAGGAGATCCGAGCGAGACGAGGTCCCCGCGCCTTGCGCGAGCCGCCGCCAGTGCAGCGGCCCGGGTGTAACCACCCGATGCCAGGACGGATCCTTGGTACCAGTGTCCATTGCCGCCGTCCTCGGTCCGCCACTGGACCGGATTGTCCAGGACAGTGCATGGAACGCCCTGCTCGCAGCAGTCCGGCACGTTGTTGGCGTTACCGTCCCACATCGATCCATCGCGACATTGCCCGTAGTCGACGATGCCGTCGTTGTTGCAGTCGGCGGACCATTCGACAACGAAGCTCCTCGTGATGGTGCCGTCCGGGTAGTCGGCCCACTGTTGGCCCTGGCCGCTCTGGCTGATTCCTGCGTAGTAGTGCGCGAACTGCTCTACCGCGGTGGGGGTCCCTTCGCCCGGGTAGAAGTTCGAGTAGGCCCAGACACTTCCATCAATCCACCCCCACGATCCGCCCTTTCCGCGCGCACCAAGCCATGGGCCGACGCGGAAGATGTCCACGTTCGACCACATTTCCGGCGCCGATGCGACATGCTCGTAGACCCACAGATCCTCTGCGGAAGTTGCGACGCACGCGAGGTCGCCGCCACGGGACTTCGCCTGCGAACGCGCCGCGGACCACGCAATTGGATCAGACATCGCGATACCGCGATACCAATGCCCATTCCCCCCATCCTCCACCCGCCACTGCACCGCCGACTGCGCTCCTGCGCTTCCGGCCATTGCCGCGCCCGACACCACCGCTGCTGCAATTCGCTTGTTCACGTCTGGCTCCTGGATCGCGCCGGGCGCGTCCCCGGCGCGCGCGGACGCCGCGCTGCCCGGGGTGCCGGTGCCGGGGAGTGATGCGCGGGTCGGGGCCCCATGCGGCGGAATCCACCAGAGAACAAGCGCGCCCGCGCCTGCAAGCGCAATCGCTCCGGCAGCCACCCTGCGCCCGCGATTTTCGGCCATTTGCCGGGGGCGTCCGGCCACGGCCCCGGCACGTTCTCGCTCGGCGAGCTCCTTCGGTTCCACCAACGCCGCAAGCAGCCGGGGTGCCTCCGGCTCGCCGATCGGCCGCCATGCCTGCTCCTGGTCCATCGCCGAGAGCCAATGCGCGGCAGGCGCGCGCCTGCGCGGGAATCCGGTCGCTTCCCACGCCTTTCGCGTGCTCACGCGCCGGGCTCGGTGCGCTTGCCGATGCCGAACGCGTCGTACACCTCGCCGAGCGCGGTCTCGATGTCCGCGCCTGCAAGCCCTTCGTCGCGGAGCACGGACCGCACCGCATCGCGAAGCCGTTCGGTGACCAGCCGCGTGGCGTTGGCGCACTGCTGCGCCGTCCGGCCGACGTCGGGCATGATGGTCTCGTAGGACTCTCCGCCGATCACGCGCCGGCGGAAGATGGCATAGTCATCCAGGCGGTCCTGGGCCGCAAGCTCGCCGTGC
>Ga0194118_10000605_pt1 | contig 58529 bp, 28 predicted proteins | sample TA2MahsurfametaG_2_FD_148662 | JGI IMG/M metagenome (GOLD analysis project Ga0194118, IMG submission 148662) | Freshwater microbial communities from Lake Tanganyika, Tanzania - TA2015013 Mahale N5 surface | ecosystem: Environmental > Aquatic > Freshwater > Lake | place: Tanzania: Lake...
TTGTACCGTTACTTACATTATTTATCAAATATGCTCCTGAACCTGAATTTGTAATATTTATTGTAGTTGGAGCTGGAGCTGGTGCTGGAGCTGGAGCTGGTGCTGGAGCTGGAGCTGGTGCTGGAGCTGGTGCCGGTGCCGGTGCTGGTGCTGACCCACCTGTAATTGTGATTGTTCCTTGCATACTTGAATGGTGTTGACAAGTATAATATAATGTATCTGGCGCATCATTTGAAACTACAAATATAATAGTACCACTTTGTGCACCATTATTTGTGATACCAGAATTATATATATAATAACTGTTGTGCCCACCAGAAACGGTTTGAATCCAAAAAGGATGCCCAGTTGCGTTTATCACTAAGTTGTATGTATTCCCACGAACTAATTGTATTGTACCGTTACTTACATTATTTATCAAATATGCTCCTGAACCTGAATTTGTAATATTTATTGTAGTTGCCATTAGTTACTTATAATGTATACGTAAAAAAATTGATTATTATTTATAATTTCAATGATGGATATAACAACGCAACTACAAGACGAACATTTACGCAATCGAAAATGGACAGCCAGTACGAATATCATGACGACACCGTTTACTCGGTGGTTCCAGGCGGAGATGATTATGGAAATGCACCCGAACCAGAACCCCATTCGGTTTCTGTTGTTCAAGGGGGTCAAGGTGTTCAAGACGACCGCCCCGACACATCAGTCAAGGCGTGCAAGAACGTACGCGTGGTATTCCTTCATGACTTGAGCGGTTCAATGGAATGCAACATTCATATGATGGTTACCGGTACAAATGAGTTTATCCAAGACCTAAAAGCTCGCTACGCACAACCGTGCGATTACAAGGCCGAGTTTCTGCTGATTACCTTCGCTGGAGAAAGAATCAGTGTTGTTGGCGAATGGCGCAACGTCAACGAAATTGAACCCTACACTCGAGCGAACTTCCCGTGCAATGGGTCAACTCCGCTTTGGGACGCATGCGATGTCGCACTTGAAAAAGTCACAGCGGAATGTCAAGGAATTGTTACAGCGATTTACACATTTACAGATGGCGATGACAACAATTCAAAGCTCGCTACAAGGAACACCATTCGAACCAAAGTTGCCGCACTTGATGCAGCATTGCACACCATGCTGTTTATTGGGTCCGACCCAATGTCAGCAGCTGAGAACGCAGAACATATTGGGCTTGACAGAGTGCACTCTTTGAATCATGACACATACAGTACGCCGTACGCTTTGCGCGCATGCACAAACACGATTGCCAGGTGTGTTACCGGCGAAACCCAAACCCCCGAGTTCAATGAAAGCGACATCATAATGTCGGAAGGAAGAAGCAGCCATTAAAAAAGGTATCGTCATATCAAACAAATCAGCGTGCGTAGAGTAACCAGTGAATAAACAGTAAACAATAAATAAATACATTTTTTTGTATTTTTTTAAATAAAGGAACGTGAAATAGTATATAGTATAGTTATTACATTTCTTTACCTATGAGTTTATCTTCATTTTTAGTTGCATCATACGGTTTTGATAATAGTGCATCTGATTCATCTCCTAATAATAATAATCTTACAAATAACGGGTCAGTAACATTTAGTACATCAGATTATAAACGAGGAACTGCAGCAGCATTATTTAATGGTAGTAACTATTTTCAAATAGCAAATGATGGAAAATTTTCACCCGATAATTTTACTGTTGCATGTTGGGTAAAACCAAAAGATAGTGCTGGAAGTCATCAATCAATTGCAACATGTCGCGACGGATTTTCTTTCAAAGGATGGATGATTTATATTGCGCCTACTAACAACTTGGAATTTATTACTGGTAATGGGACATGGAGTTATAATTCAGATAATAGTATTAAGCCAGAACCAATATATACTGGTTTTGGAAATATCAACGCATGGGTTCACATTGCATTTACATTTTCTAAATCTACTGGTACAGTTGTTGCTTATATAAATGGTGTAGCAACAAAAACAGTTACACGAAGTTATACTAACAATACAACTTATCCTTTGCGTATTGGTGCGGGTGGAGACTTTACAAATGGCGAATTCCAGTTAAAAAATGGTACTCTGCTAGATGACTTTAGAATTTACAATAAAGTATTATCTAGTTCTGAAATTGCAAGTGTGGCACAAGTAAATACAATAACGTATTCTGGTCCAACCGTAATCAATGCGTCAAGTGGCAACCATGTAATGTGGAGTTATATATCTTCGACGAGTAACGTGAATCCGAATTCAAGTTCTTTTACATATACTGTTACATCAGATGCAAATTCGTGTATAAGCAGTAACAATGCTGGAACTCTTACATTATCAGGTAGTAGAGGGTCAGTTCAAGTCAAAATATCAGAAACCAATTCACAAGACCTTACTGTGACGCTGTCGATTATTATAACTCCCGCATTGAATAATTATAATTCAGGAGTAACAAGTATAACCAAGTTTTATAATGATATAAACACTTCATTCACTGTAACATCCCCAACATCAACGACACCGAATGTTGGAACTCCGTCATACTCATATTCAATTGTTTATGCAATAAACGGCCCTCCGTCAACACCAATCACTGCAACAGTTACGGCGTCGACATCGTCCAGTGCTACTATTTTAATCAATGATACAGGACAGTGTTTTATACGAGTTACAAAAGCGCAAGACTTGTCAAACTTTTTAGACAGTGCAGTTTCAAACGTAGCACTTACAGTTCGCCCCGGATACCTGGTTGGTCCCAACGCGGATTTGACTGGTGCCGTGATTCAAAACTACGACCTGAGCGGCGTAAACTTTTCGAACTGCAACCTGACAAACGCGCGAATTATTAACTGTTTGTTGGCCAATGCCACCTTCAGCAGCGCGAACTTTACAAATGCCACATTCACGTACAACACCATAACCAGCACTACCACATTGACCGGCGCGGACTTTACCGGACTGACTAGTAATAACAACACGGGAACCACACAAAATATTTCAGCTGCGTGGAAAATACAGGGAGGCAGCATCGTTGCAACCGGAACAATCTACTTTTCGATAACGTTTACACTGGCGTCGCCGTCATTTACGCTTCCATCTGGAACCGGTCTTACTACATCCAGTCCCAATCCTGTCGGAGACGGTCACTACCGGATTGACGAAGGGTCATTGTTGATTAACGGTAAAGTGGAATCGGCGCTTACAGCAAATTTGACGACGAGCAATTTTATTGTCCGGGCTACAAATACGCGGTACCAGCTCATAGAAGTTGGCCCTAGCGCGAAATACACATTCGAGCTGATAAACAGTACCACTTCCACCGGGTACTCGGGAGTAAATACCATGTACATACGCGGAATAAAAACAGCCACCAATGCAGTTACGCGCTTACGAAATACAACTAGCAGTCAAACGTTTGCAGCATCGTTTCAAATATTGAACGCGTCTGTGCAGTCGCCCTATGTGTTACGCGGGTCATACTTGTTCGGACCGAACTTAAGTTTAGGCGGAACGTATTTTGATAATAGTTTGAATCCCAAACCCGATTTAACCGACTTGTCATTCAATAATTTATCGCTTTCGAATTCAACACGCGGCGTCACATCAGTAAATCGTGTGGTTGCAGTAGGAGTCGGCGCAACAAATACACTCGCATACTCGTCAGACGGAATTACGTGGATTGGTTCTGGCAAAACTATATTTGAAACGCAGGGGTTTGGGGTCGCATACAATAGTTTAAACGGACAATGGGTTGCTGTAGGAAACGGAACAGTCAATACCATTGCATATTCGTCAGATGGAATAAGCTGGACGGGTGCTGGTAAAACTATTTTTTCAACTGCCGGATATGGAGTTGCGTATAATCCGGATGTGTCAATGTGGGTAGCAGTTGGACAAGGCACGAACAGTATAGCTTACTCAAGTGATGGTGTGAACTGGACTGGAGCAGGAGTTTCGACTTTTAGTGCTTCTGGACGAGGCGTAGCGTATAGCTCGGACCAAGAACGCTGGGTGGCAGTTGGAAGTGGCACAAACACAATTGCATACTCATCAGATGGAATCAGTTGGAATGGAGTTAACGCACAGCTAGAGTTCGATGTTGACCTGGGTATGTCAATCTTTAGGTCAATCTTTTCTATTGCAGGACACGGAGTTGCGTATAGTTCAGCACTGTCAAGGTGGGTTGCAGTTGGTGATGGAACATCGAACACGATTGCATATTCTTCAGACGGAATTAGCTGGACGGGGTTAGGTAAGTCTATTATTTCAGGTAAAGGGTATGGTGTGGCATATAGCGCATCTAGCGCAAAGTGGGTAGCTGTAGGCAGTGGAACAAACCCGGTGGCATATTCTTCAAACGGTATAAACTGGACTGGAATTACAGTAAGTGGGTTTACATCAGGACACTCGATTGGATATAATAGTGGGTTATCGTTATGGGTAGCAGGAGGAAGCGGGTCGAATCCAGTCATCTATTCAAGTGATGGCGTTTCCTGGACCGAAAGCACGAGTGGAACCTCAATATTCAGTGGCTTTCAACTCGTTCTGGGTATCGGCAACTCTGAAGCAACCGGCACTTCGGGCACTTCGGGCAGTTCCAGTTATGGAACAAGTTCAAATACAAATACAAATACAACGCTGCAAGGATGGACGCTAACGCGAACAAAACTGTCAGGTGGTCGGTTTAACGGTGTATGTTTTTCCGATTGTAACTGCAATGCTACCGATTTTTCAGGGTCGGACTTAACGGATGCATCGTTCAAAATAACGTACACGAGCAAAAATGCGGCGTTACCGAACATTGCCACATTACAAAATGCCAAGTTTACAAACTGCACAAGTATAAGTAACCTTACCATTACGGGGTACGACAACGACTCGACCACGGCACTCAATCAAATGGATGTTAGTGGCCTTGACTTCAGCGGGTCCAGCGTGGACTACATTACAACGTATTTTTTGAACATAACCGGCGGTGGTCCAATTAATATGTTATCGACTTCGATAGGGCGAGACGAGAAGATGTATGGATACTTCATGGTGAACGACAGCTTGATTGGTCGGTTTCTGGCTGGTCCTGGAACGTGTTTGAAAGAACTTACCCTCGGAAATGCCAATTTTTCTGGAACGAACTTGTCAAACATTGACATTTCGGGTACAAACCTGGCATCTGCATCGCTTTACGGAATTTCAATGCGCGCCGGGGATAAGATGTATTATTCGAGCACCACAATTCTTCCCAGTGGATACCGTATCGCGAAACCCAAAGACACATCGGTTTCAAGTCCCGCATACATTGTGGGTCGAGGAATTGATTTGAGCGGGATTGATGCAAGGAATCTTACATTTTTTTCGTGCGATATACGCGCCGTGAATTTTACAAACGCGCTGTTTTCCGGCGTACAGTCGGGAGGTGTCACCGTTTCAACAACAGAACCGACGACATTTCCAACCAACGCATACAGTGTTTCCAATGGATACTTTATAGGACCGTTTGTTGACTTGTCGGGTGCCAACTTGGCGTATTCGACACTTGCAAATTCCAACATGACGGGTGCCGACCTTACAAATGCAGTTCTAGTTGGTGCAACCAGCGGTGAAATTAGCACCACTGCGACAATAGACGGCGTGCAGTATACGCAGCAGCCGGTAATGCCAACCGGGTACGCTTTAACGCGTGGGTACATTGTGGGTCCCAGCATGAACTTAATCAACGTGGACCTCAGCGGGTTTGATTTTACAAATGTGAACTTGTCAGGGACGAATTTTACAGGGTCGAGTTTGACATATGTGATTTCTGGAAACACCACATCGTCGGCGAGTACCATTTTACCGGATGCCAGTTACGCATTTTTAAGCGGATTCATTGTGGGCCCTCGAATCAATTTGAGTTCTAAAAATCTATCTAATGTACAGTTCAATGCGTCGGTTATACAAAATCTTACATTAAGCGGGTCTCTTTTTATAGGGTCTAACTTTACAAGTGCAGATTTTTCAGGAGTGGTTTTGGACGGAGTCGACTTCACAAACGCCATTTTTACAAATACGACCTCGCGCAACATTCCACAACCAGTGGTTCCCATAACTTCGTTTCAGTCATCGGACATTAATACCAACGGGATTGTAGCGCTGTATGGATTTGACAGTAATGGAGCAGATGCTTCTCCTAATAAAAACAACCTTACAAATGTTAACAACTCGGTAACATTTAACACGACAAACTTTAAACGAGGCAGTTCATCTGCTTCATTCAACGGAAGCAGCTATTTTGAAACCACGAACGACGGACGATTCTCACAAGATAATTTCACGATTGCTTTTTGGATAAAACCGGTGAGTAGTTCGGGACAGTATCAAACTATCGCGTCATGTCGTTCGAACGTGGGGGGATGGACCGGATGGATGATATACATTACTCCATCAAATTTTCTGGAATTTCGAACTGGAGGAGGAGGAACAGGAGGTGTGTTTAGCGGCACAGATGAACAATTGTATACAAATTTTGGAGCACTACCCGATTGGACACATGTAGCATTCACTATGAATAAAACGCCTGGAACCCTTCGTCTGTATATAAATGGTGTACTGTTAGTAACTACTAGTCGTACATATCAAAACAATACTGGAACTACCTTACGTATTGGTGCCGGCTCAAATGAGACTGTGGCACCTAATTTTTTCTTGAGAACTGGAACGCTTTTGGACGATTTTCGTATTTACAATACAGTGCTTTCAGCGGTTCAAGTCAGTGGACTTGCGTTTTCGGGGTATACTATTCGAAATGGTTACATTATTGGCGCAAACGTCAATATGTCATCTATTAACTTGACTGGCATGGACCTTTCAAACACGGTGCTTACCGGCGTAAACTTGAGTGGTGCAACATTGAATGCTGTCAAATCAGGAGGAATAACGGTTTTATCCACGTCGCAGCCCACGCTTCCGCCCAAGTACAAAGTGTTGGGTGGGTTTTTACATGGGCCGAATGTGGATTTGAGCGGAGCCAACCTTTCCAACTTGGCGTTTGACTCGGGCACGAATGCAATCAATTGGAGTTCTGCAAATTTGACAAATGCCGTATTCACCAATGTGCGGTCAGGATGGATTGAAATCGACTCCGATATTTCAGGGCCTATATTATCTTCACCATACGTTTATAACCGACGTATCGCGTCGAATCCATATGGTGGGTTCATCATTGGCCCCAGTGTCAATTTGAGCAGCGCCGACTTTACAAATTTTGATTTGCGAAACGTCTTGGATGTTGCAAATGTGAACTTTACAAACGCGATATTTACGAACGTGAAAACATCGGGAGCGATTGCGACCCCGACCGCCGGAAACTTTCCCACGTTTACTGCCGGGTCAGGATACGTATTGTATAGAGGGTTCATTATTGGACCAAACGTTAACATGAGTGGTACAAATTTGTCAACGTTCATGTTTGGTACGAATGCTACGGCGGTGTCTCAGGGATCTACTGCCGCACTGTCCGGTATAAATTTTTCATATGCCAATTTGACGTCTGCAAATTTACTGGGGTCAACCGTAAACGGTACCAACTTTGCAGGTTCAAATTTTTTCAGAACCCGTACAGGCGGGCTATCATATAGCAATATCATACCGACCCTTCCGAACACTGTGGTAAATCCGATTTTAGACGAAACAAATTGGTACTACTTGTTATCAAGGGAAAAGGAAGGCGTAGAGTTAAATGTAGGATGGTTTGAAGGCATTGAATATTATATTAATCTTTCTCAAAACGTAAACCATACAGCAGGAGGCAACACAAATCAAACAATGACGCGAACGTATAGTTCCGCGCTACCTCAGTATGTTGTTTCTCAACCCATTAACGCAAATACTGGATATTGGATTGCAAACTACCAAACTGAAGTATTTCATAAAAACAGTAACTCCTTTATTTCAGGTACACAGATATTAAAACAATACGTAACGTGGAATAGTGAGACACAAGTAGGACAATTGCATGGTAACTTGTATTATCGAGCGATTGCACCATATGGTACTACATTATGGAGCAAAACATACACGAAACCAGTTGTAAGCAATTATGGAACAACGATAAATGGTACGCCAATTGAAATTCCGGCGTGGTCTGGTGGAATATACACAATAGTCGCTCCAAGAGTTATTTGGGAAAACATTGACTGTGTTCCAAATAATGGTCAGACCGCTCAAATTGTAGTTCGAAGCGAAGCCCTTATCAATAATATATGGACGGTTCAGCAAACATGGGTGCACATCAATTATCGATATACCACAAACCAAACTGGGTTATATCTTCGATTTTGGAACCAATTATTTTCCACAAATGCAGACGGTTCATTACCACGGCACACTGGATTTCGTTTTTCGCTGTTATGCTACAATGGAATCATTCGTCAAACAACTGCTGGAGCGTTAACTGATGCAGGTGCTTACTCGATTACATCAGAGCCCGATTATGACAACCAACCGGCGAGTTTTACACTTTTATTATATGGGGGTATAAATTCACCGGTGGTTACACCATATTCTACATCACCTACCCTAGTTACACTCAATTTACCAATTAGTGCGCCTTATGATATATCTTGTTTTAATTATTCGAGTTATTACGTGGACATCATATTCAGTCAGCTTTTAGGCGGGTATAGTGGAAATATAATAAAATTATTTTTCAACGAGGGAAGCCGCAGTACCTTTCAAACAACTGTAGCGGAACCATTATCTCACACCAAATCAATAAGTGGAGGCCTATTTGAGTATAGTAAGCTGTATTATAGCAATGTACCAATATCGTCATACAGTTCATTATATTTCAGTGAAGAAATTTATTGGGACCCCACTATCGGATACGGTCCGGGGGACAGTTATTCTATAACTTTTGGTGCACAGTCGTCGAACCGGTCCCAAGGTATTACTGTCCTCTTTATGTTTTGGACCGGTTATTTAAACAGTGGGTTTTCAGGTGCAGGTATATATTTATTAAAAGATAGTGTCGCCATCGCGAAAAGTAATACCTTGCCAAACGGTCCGGGTCCGCGTCAGTGGTTTACTGTAAGCGTTACCTATACAAAGTCAGTTACAAATACATGGCAAGTCACTATTGATGGTGTTTCCGCGCTAACATATAGTGATACATCTGCTCTTAGCTGGGCAGCCTCTGCTGGTACATGGTTTGTTACGGATGCAAGTTCAGGTAACGGTTTAAGAATGTCTCTTTTCATTCGAAGGTTGTATTTGGCGTCAACCATTGCATCAGTATATAAGTACGTTACCACTACCTTATCGGGAGGATACATTATCGGCCCGGGCGTCGATTTGACGCAAACCAACCTGCAAGGTGCCGATTTCGCAAACGTCAACTTCAACAACGTCCTAATGACGGGAGCCAGTATCACAAACACTCTGTCTGAAAACGTGACATATGACGCGTCAAGCGCGCTTCCAGCCGGGTACATTTTTATCACAAACAACGTGAACTCGTCGTTCATTATGGGCCCTAACTTGAACTTTGCGTCCAAAACACTGACGGGGTCCACTATTCGAAACGTCGACTTGACCGGTACCGTGTTTACAAACGCGCTACTTCTGAGCGTAAAGTCGTCCGGAATCACGTTCGACGTCGCATCGCCACCCGTGTTTACGGTGGGGTCCAGGTATAAAATAAAATCCGGATTTTTGATTGGGCCCAGCGTGGACTTGTCGGGCGCCAGCATGGTCGGCGTGGACTTGAGTGGTGAAAATGTAACCAGCGCGTCATTTGTAAACGCGGACATGTCGGGTGCAAACTTGTTCAATGCAACCTTATCGTTTGCTACATTCGCCGGCGCGTCATTTTTCAATATTCGGTCCGGTGGGCGCATCAACTTTGTATCACAGCCGATTCTTCCATCGTCCAGTTATAAACTGGTTGCAAATGGGTACAGCGAAGCCGTGGCAAATTCCGGGTTTCAGCGGTACATTGTTGGACCCAATGCAAACTGTCGCGACGCCGATTTCAGCGGTGCATTTTTTGACAGAGTGGATTTGAGCAATGTGGACTTTAGCGGAGCCAACTTTACAAATGTGGCTTCCGGTATTATGCGCAACGAGCCGATTCTGGCGTCGCTTCCCAGCGGGTTCGGGTTGGCGTCGGGTGTAAACACGCAAGACATCCAGAGTCAAGACCCGTCGTATAATAATGCGCTGTATTTTATAGGGCCGTATGCCAACCTGTCTAACGCGTTTTTGAAAAATGCACAAATTAGAAACTTGAACGTAACTGGTATCAATTTCACGGGCGCTGATTTCAACGGACTTTCTACAAGCGGGCTTATAGGTACACCGGCCTCACTTCCAAGTGCCTCTTATTTCATTCGCGGAGGCTACATTTTCGGTCCGACCGTGAATTTGTCGGGCGGCGTGTTCACGGGGCTAGACTTGAGTAACTCCATTTTAACAGGTGCAAACTTTGTGAACTCCAATTTCACAAACACCAACTTGAACGGGTGCAGCATCCTGAATGCCAGGTTTGGAGGGTCTACCATGACGGGCGCAAAAACTGCGCAAATTTTGTATCAAGGCTACGATTACGGCGACAATTTGAGCGGACAGGACCCGTCGCTGCCAACCGCGTACCGGTACGTTTACAATTCAAACACAAATGTGGGGTACATTATCGGCCCATACGTGGACATCAGCGGGTCGGACCTGCGCGGGTCTGACCTGGCGTACACGAATCTCACCGGCATCAACCTGTTTGGCGCCGACATACGAAACGTGCGGTCAGGCAATATAACGATAACTGGCGGGGTTCAGCCAACGTTTACACCCAATTCGGGGTACAAGGTGCTGTCCGGCTACATTATTGGACCCTACGTTGACTTGCGCGGAATCGACTTCACAAACCAGGACTTCAGCGGAACCAATTTGACCGGAACCATTTTCACAAACTCTATTTTCGTGAACATCAAGTCGGGCAACATTGTGGCATCTCCGATTCTGCCGGTTTTTCCAGATTCAACGTTCAAGCTTCGTAACGGCTACATTTTTGGCCCCAATGTGGACTTGTCGTTTAGTGACTTGAGTGGCATGGACTTGAGCGGGCTCACGCTGACGAACGCTCGCATGCAGAACACGAATTTTACAAATGTGCGCAGCGGCGGAATCATTGGAACCAGCGCATTCATACGGCCGGGGTACATTTTGCGCAACGGAAGCGGGGCGAATGATGGATACATCATTGGTGACAGCGTGGACTTGAGCGGTGCCACGCTCACGGTGGCAAACTTGTCCAACTCGTTCTTAACGAACGTGAACTTGACGAATGTTACGTTCAGCAATGCGTCCCTACTGACGGGTGTAAAAAGCGGCGGAAATTTGAGGTACAATGCCAAAACGTTGTCCACCATGCCGATAAACTACACAATACGCGGCACATACATTGTTGGCCCGCGCGTCGACTTGTCTGGCGCAAACCTTAGCTCGCTGGATTTGAGCAACACCGTGTTAACGGGAGTCAATATGACAAATGCCACGTTCACCAACATGCGGTCGGGCGGAATCCAAATGCTGACCGCCGCGCCAATCACGTTTTCAAGTGCGGCATCGTACGGGTCAGAATTCGGGTACAAGTATTTGAACGGTTACATCGTGGGCCCGGGTGTAGATTTAACGGGGTCGAATTTTTCGGGGGTAACATTCAGCAGCGTGGACTTGTCGGGTGTCAAACTTAGTGAGTCAATCTTGTCGAGCATCCGGTCGCTCAATGTGGCAGGAATACCCGCATCACTTCCGACCGGGTACAAGGTGACCGCTCGTTACATCATTGGCCCAGGACTAGACATGAGCGGCTACAATTTTACAAACGGCGACTTCAGCGGTGCGAACATTACCGGAAGCATATTAATCAATGCGAATTTTACGAATACATCGTCGGGGAATGTAACCGGGTCCGCGCAGACGCGGTTCACAACAACGGTGGACCCGGTGAACATCAAGTACCAGTTGTCCAACGGGTACATTGTAGGCCCCAAGGTCAATTTATCGAACGGAGACTTGAGCGGTGTAAACGTGTCGGGCATAAACTTGGCAAACGCCACACTGTTCAATACCAAAACCGGTAAAATTACGTTCAACGACCAGACAGTTGTTCCCAATTCGAATTACTCGATTGTTGCAAACTACATTATTGGTCCGAATGTGAACTTGACGGGGGTGGATTTCAGCGGCGTCGACCTGCGTTACACTAACCTGACCAATGTCAACTTGACGGGGGCAAACTTGTTCAACGTGCGGTCGGGTTTCATATCGGGGGCACCGCAACAACTGCCTACCTTTTATTCATTCATTGGTGGATTTATTATTGGACCCAGTACGGACTTGTCTGGTGCCGACTTGTCGGGGGGAAACCTTGCAAATGTAAGTATCCAGGGAGCCAATTTGACAAACGCTAATTTCTATAACGTGTCGTCCGGTGGAATTCAAGGAACACCACGTGCGCCATTGAATGCGCCCTATGTGGTCACTCCGAATGGATATATTGTAGGCCCTAATGTGAACTTGAACAGTGCCTTGATGCAGAACATCGACTTCAGGGGACTCACACTTACCAACGCCATTATGACAAATATGGATTTTACGAATACCAAGTTTGGAAACAACATTGGCGCGCCGAGGGTGTTGTCACCGCCCTACATTTATGTGCAAACTACGCTTTCGGGTGGGTTTGTCGTGGGTCCGTTGGTGGATATAAGTTATGGAAACTTCTCGTATGCGAACCTTGCAACGGCGGATTTGACGGGCGCAAAACTTTCGAATGCCGTGTTTTTTCAAACCCGGTCAGGTAGAATGGGTACTTCGACAGGCATTCCCGCAAGTTTACCGGCGGGGTACTCCATTCTCTCGACAACTTCTTCCGGAGGCTACTTGGTGGGGCCGAATGTGGATTTGAATGACGCTAATTTGTCAGGCGCGTCAACCGTGCTGGCGGGCCTGAATATAACAAACGCGTTGATGGAGCGAGTTCGGTTTGACGGGGCCAAGATGGGTGGCGGGCAGTTAACAGGTCCGCCCAGTACAATCAACCCGCTGTATCGGTTCATTCAGGGCGCGATAACGTCTGGTATTACTTGGACAAGTAGAACAAGTGCTGCTGATAATAATTGGGTTTCAGTTGCGTATGGTAATGGATTATGGGTTGCTGTTAGTGATAGTGGTTCAGGAAATAGAGTAATGACAAGTCCTGATGGTATTACTTGGACAAGTAGAACAAGTGCTGCGGATATTGGTTGGTTTTCAGTTGCGTATGGTAATGGATTATGGGTTGCTGTTAGTTATTCTGGTTCAGTTATGACAAGTCCCGATGGTATTACTTGGACAAGTAGAACAAGTGCTTCGGATAATCAGTGGTTATGTGTTGCATACGGTAATGGATTATGGGTTGCTGTTAGTGATACTGGTTCAGAAAATAGAGTAATGACAAGTCCCGATGGTATTACTTGGACAAGTAGAACAAGTGCTGCTGATAATGGTTGGTTTTCAGTTGCGTATGGTAATGGATTATGGGTTGCTGTTAGTCACACTGGTTCAGGAAATAGGGTTATGACAAGTCCTGATGGTATTACTTGGACAAGTAGAACAAGTGCTGCTGATAATAATTGGGTTTCAGTTGCGTATGGTAATGGATTATGGGTTGCTGTTAGTTATTCTGGTTCAGGAAATAGGGTTATGACAAGTCCTGATGGTATTACTTGGACAAGTAGAACAAGTGCTGCGGATAATGATTGGCACTCAGTTGCCTATGGTAATGGATTATGGGTTGCTGTTAGTAATTCTGGTTCAGGAAATAGGGTTATGACAAGTCATGATGGTATTACTTGGACAAGTAGAACAAGTGCTTCTGATAATAATTGGTACTCAGTTGCGTATGGTAATGGATTATGGGTTGCTGTTAGTTATACTGGTTCAGGAAATAGGGTTATGACATCAGGTTCTTCAGACATAATCACCCACCCAACCAGCAACAGTAGCGGCGCGATAACGTCTGGTATTACTTGGACAAGTAGAACAAGTGCTGCGGATAATAATTGGTACTCAGTTGCGTATGGTAATGGATTATGGGTTGCTGTTAGTTATGATGGTACAGGAAATCGGGTTATGACAAGTCCTGATGGTATTACTTGGACAAGTAGAACAAGTGCTGCGGATAATAATTGGTACTCAGTTGCGTATGGTAATGGATTATGGGTTGTTGTTGCAGGTAGTGGTTCAAGAAATAGGGTTATGACAAGTCCTGATGGTATTATTTGGACAAGTAGAACAAGTGCTGCGGATAATAATTGGGGTTCAGTTGCGTATGGTAATGGATTATGGGTTGCTGTTAGTAATTCTGGTTCAGGAAATAGGGTTATGACAAGTCCTGATGGTATTACTTGGACAAGTAGAACAAGTGCTGATAATAATTGGCGTTCAGTTGCGTATGGTAATGGATTATGGGTTGCTGTTAGTTATGATGGTACAGGAAATCGGGTTATGACAAGTCCCGATGGTATTACTTGGACAAGTAGAACAAGTGCTGCTGATAATAGTTGGTGGTCAGTTGCGTATGGTAATGGATTATGGGTTGCTGTTAGTATTAATGGTACAGGAAATAGGGTTATGACATCAGGTTCTTCAGACATAATCACCCACCCAACCAGCAACAGTAGCGGCGCGGCCAGTGGAGGCTATATTATCGGCCCCAACATTGATTTGAGCGGCGCCAATTTTTCAAATATGGACATGTCGTTTGTCTACGTGGACGGCATCAATTTTACAAATACGACCTTTACAAATACGAAAACGGGTCGACTGTTGGTGCGTGCACCGGGTGACGGAACACCGGAATCACCGATTCAGCCAACCGTGTTTTCACCCACGACGTACCGTCTTATTTTTAGCACGGTGAGCGGCGGGTATATTGTGGGTCCCAATGTAAACTTGAGCGATGCCAATTTTACAGACACTGACATTTCCGCCACCTTTTTGACGGGTGTAAACATGTCAAATGCTAACCTTACCAACATGCGGTCAGGACTTTTGACCGCGAATGCGTCAACGCTTCCGATACTACCTCCAAGTTACAAATACGTTGTGACGTCAGCATCCGGCGGTTACATTATAGGTCCAAATCAAAATTTAACGCAGGCAAATTTGACGGGCGCGGATTTATCATTTTGTGTTTTTTCTGGTTGCAACACATTGCAAACCACGTTTCCGTCCCTAGCATCGTCACTGTACTTTACGCGGTCGGGTGGAATTCCGAATACGAGCGTTCCGGCGTTTCTCCCTCCGCCATACAAGTTTGTTACCAACACGGCAAGCGGTGGTTACATTGTGGGCCCCTTTTCCGATTTGAGTGGAGCTAACTTGGAGTCGTCTGTTCTTACCAACACCGATATTTCGGGAGCCAACCTTACAAATGCTCGACTCCGGTTTACTCGGTCGGGTGGAATTCCGAACGCGAGTGTTCCCGCGACCCTCCCACCGCCATACAAGTTTGTTACCAACGCGGCCAGTGGCGGGTACATTGTGGGCCCCTTTTCCGATTTGAGCGGTGCAAACCTGGAATCGTCCGTTCTGACCGATACTGACATTTCGGGTGCCAATTTTACAAATGCACGTCTCCGGTTCGCGCGGTCGGGTGGAATTCCAAATACGAGCGTTCCTGCGACCCTCCCGCCACCATACAAATTTATTACCAATACGGCAAGCGGCGGCTACATTGTGGGTCCCTTTTCCGATTTGAGCGGTGCTAACCTGGAATCGTCCATTTTAACCGACACCGATATTTCAGGAGCTAATTTTACGAATGCGCGTCTCCGGTTTACTCGGTCGGGCGGGATTCCGAACACGAGTGTTCCCGCGACGCTTCCCTCGCCATACAAATTTATTACCAATGCGGCCAGCGGCGGGTACATTGTGGGTCCCTTCTCCGATTTGAGTGGTGCAAACCTGGAATCGTCAGTTCTTACCGATACGGACATTTCAGGTGCCAATTTTACCAACGCGCGTCTTCGGTTCGCGCGGTCGGGCGGAATTCCGAACGCGAGCGTTCCTGCGACCCTCCCGCCACCATACAAGTTTATTACCAATGCGGCCAGTGGCGGATACATTGTGGGTCCTTTCTCGGACCTGAGCGGTGCAAACCTGGAATCGTCCGTTCTTACCGACACCGATATTTCAGGAGCCAACTTTACAAATGCGCGTCTCCGATTTACGCGGTCGGGAGGAATTCCGAACGCGAGCGTTCCCGCGACCCTTCCCCCGCCATACAAATTTGTTACCAACACGGCCAGCGGCGGATACATTGTGGGTCCCTTCTCCGATTTGAGCGGTGCAAATCTGGAATCGTCTGTTCTTACCGACACTGACATTTCTGGTGCCAATTTCACGAATGCGCGCCTTCGGTTCACACGGTCAGGCGGAATTCCGAACGCGAGTGTTCCTGCGACGCTTCCACCCCCATACAAGTTTATTACCAACGCGGCCAGTGGTGGATACGTGGTAGGGCCCTTCTCTGACTTGAGCGGTGCAAATTTCGAAGCGTCCGTTTTGACTAGTACCGATATTTCAAGTGCGAACTTGACAAACGCTCGTCTTATCGATGTTAAAACCGGTTTACTGGCTCAAGATGCACCCGATGTACTGCCACCCACGTATACGTTCATACGAAGTGCAGTAACCGCGTCAGGTGGGTACATTGTGGGTAGGGGCGTGGATTTGAGCGGAGCCGTTCTTACGGGTACCGACTTATCCGGAACTGTGTTTACAGATGCAAACATTCAAAATGCCAGACTGGCGAGTACAAATCTCGTGAATGTGAAGAGTGGCGGTATTCGAGGCGTGCCTGCATCTCTCACTTCTGGGTACGCGGTTGTGAATGACAATTCCAGCGGGGCGTATATTGTTGGTAACCGTGTTGACTTGTCTGGAGCCAATCTAACAAACTGCGTGTTAACTGGGCTGGATGTAACTGGTGCAAACATGTATGGCGCAGTCATGTTGAATGCAAAGACGGGTCCCAATTTGGCAGGGCCGCCCGCCGTGTTTCCATCTCCCAGTTATAATTATGTGGTAAGCAGCGCAAGTGGCGGATTTTTGATTGGACCCGGAGTTGATGTTTCTGGTGCAAATCTCTCCAACGCGGATTTGTCGAACTATGATTTTAGAGGTGCAAATTTAACCGGGGTTGATTTTTCCGGATGCATCCTTACAAACGTGAAAAGCGGACAAACCACCGGGCCGCCCAAAGGCCTGCCGCAGTCATATGTGTTCATGACTGACAACTCGTTTGGTGCATTCATTGTGGGCCCCAACGTCGATTTGAGCGGTGCCAATTTGACCAACTGTCAGTTTACGGGACTCAACATTACCGGTGCGTCCTTTACCAACGCCGTGATGCGAAATGTGAAGAGTGGTGGCGGCATGATTGGGCCTCCTGCCTCATTGCCTGCAAAGTATCGTTACGTGTATGACGGTCCAGCCGGTGACAACACGGCCGGCTACTTCATTGGTCCGGGTGTAAACTTGTCGGGCGCACGACTACGCAATTTGGATGTGTCAGCAAACACGGTGTACAATCTGGATGGAGCGTACTTGACGGATGCAAACATTACCAATGCCAACTTCAGCGGGTCAATTATGAAGAACGTAAAATCCGGTGGAATGGTGGGAACGCCGCAATCCTTGCCTGCGAATTTCACACTGGTAGTTAGTGCATCCGGTGGTTACTTTATCGGGCCCGAAGCTGACTTACAAAATGCGAATTTGAACAATGTGGTTTTGACGGGAATGAACATTACGCTGGCCGATATGAGCGGAGCAACGTTTATAAACACACGTACCGGTGGACTCATTGGACCTCCAAGAACGTTGACGGGCGGATACTACTTTGTGCAACGACCGGGTACGGGTGGCAGCACTGGCATAGCACCCGATGCGTATATTCTTGGTCCAAGCGTCAATTTGGCTGCAGCCAACTTGAGCGGAGCCGATTTGACTAATTTTGACATGTCGGGTGCGAACTTGTCCAATGTGACATTCACAAATACCACGATGACTAATACAAATATTTTTAATGCAAATCTGAACGGAATCAATCCGGGCACCCCGCTTGAAAACAATTTCACCGTGAAACAGAACTTGCAGCTGTTGAAAAACCGGAACAACCGCGGTATAGCGCGACTCCGTTTGACCGACTGTTCGGCCGGGGACATTGATGTTGTGGACGCAATACCGAGAGTTTCCTACGACCCGTGCTATAACCGAATTTACGACTACATACGGCCGCTACCAACGTCGGTGCTTATTCCGGACAACAGCGGTAACTCGAACTTGTCGCGACTTGGCCCGACGGGGCGGGTGTTTTATATTCCATCGGGTCCAGGGGAGTCGTTCTATGTGGACAGCAGTGCAACAACGCTTACCTCCGTGCTGCCAACGCCCGCACCTGGAAATACCCAGTCCACTCAATATTATCATGATGTGTCGGGAGGGCGGATTGTGGAAACCGCTACGGGGAACACCATACGCAGCATTCTTGTAAATGGAAAGGTGTTTTTTGTGTTTGGGGCATCCATGCTGGGAGTATCGGTTACTGACGTGTATCGTGCACTAGGGTTTCCGGCTATTTATGAACTGTATTCGTATTATGGCACGCGCAACCTGACGCTTCCAGAAAAGGTATCGCAAGTGCACACGGTAACTGGGAATGGAAACGTGTCTTTAAATTGGGCGCCTTCTTTCAGTGATGGAAAACCTCGATTGGGATATGTGATTGAGTATGTGGATACCGAGCCGATTGCACGTCTCTATGTTCCATGGGTGGTGTATTCGGACAGGTACCCGTTAACCAATGTCACCATTATGGGACTCACGAATGGAAAAACGTATTACTTTCGCGTGGCTGCAGTGAATGTAGTTGGAACCGGTGCATATTCTGACATCGTTACGTGCGTACCCGGAACGCGTCCCGATAACGTATCCACTCTGTTTATGAATAGTGACACGTCGTTATCCGCGTTTATTGCAGAGTGGAGTGACCCGTATAATCAAGGGTACCCGATTCAAACGTATACATTACGATACCGTCCAGCCCTGACTTCGGACCCATGGATATATACTGTTATTAACTCGGATAACCAGTTACTGATGCGCACCGTACAAGGTACGCAAACGCTCGTGTCGTATCCGCTTTCAATAAATGCACACGCTGGTTTGGCACCTTCACTACCACCACCCGCGGTTCAAAATTTGTATCAAATTCAAATTTCGGCGACGAATATTTTGGGAACGAATGAATTTGTAAATCCCGCCCCGGTAACAAATACCACGTTGCCCGACCCGGACGCTATGACGGTGGTGGCGCCCAATGTGGTATACTCTCGAATTGGCACGCTGCCTGGAAAGGTTATCATGTCCAGTATTATTCCAACCATTATTCCGGACGCTGGCGGTAAAAAAGTGAAACTGTCATGGCTGGTTCCAACGCCTTATGCGTATGTGCCGTACACATACGCGGTAAAATACGCGTTGTTGAATGACGTGTCAGGCGTTTTAGTACCGCCTCCTGCGAATATACCGGACGCATCTTGGAATGTGGTTTCGCCGAGCTTGTTTACAGTATCCTATGACGCCATTCGAACTGCAGCAGAAGCGGGCGTGAACACTGCAGTAATGACAATCATTTCTGGATTAACGAATGGTCAACAGTACTCGTTCCGAGTAGCCGCACTGAATGCGGCTGGGCGAGGTGTTTTTTCGGATGCTATACCCGTGTCAATCATTCCGGGAAGCGTGCCATCTGTTTTAAATGTTGCAACCGAAATTGCGTATACAATCAATACAAGTATTGGTGGGGTTATTAGCGTTTACTGGGTGCCGCCAAATAAAAACGGGTACGCGATTACAAGTTATCGTGTACGACGCCGGTTGAATTTGCAGGGAGATGCCGACTGGATAACAACTGAAATCGCAGTTCCACCGGGGGCTACGGACACTCAGGCGTATCGAACCCTCACTACAACCGGTCTAGTGAATGGCACCGTATACGAATACCAGGTTGCAGCTAGGAACCAGTTGGGATGGTCGGAGTATTCCGAAACGTTGTACGCGGTTCCGCGAAAAGTGCCTGACCCTGTTACAAGTGTTTCAGCCGGTATACTGAACCAAGGGATTAAGGTTATTTGGAACACTGCGGGCGTAAATGACGGAGGTTATCCAGTCACCAGTTATCGCGTGCAATATTTACCGGTAACCATTTCAACTCCTTCAGATGCATGGCGGTCGATTGACGTGGATGGAGTTTATAGTTCTACTCTTGAAATCAGCGGGCTGGTAAACGGTATAACGTATCGAATTCGAGTTTTGCAGTTCAATGCAATCGGTTCAAGCAACCCGGAGCTTTCAGGTGTTATTGAAGCGGTTCCGGGCGTGGTTTCACTCCCGCCAACCGGACTGTTTATTACCGTTGGAAACACGCGACTTACGGTGTTCTGGACGGCTCCAACAAGTACTGGAACCAACGATGTAAGTTACTACTACGTTCAGTACAAAAAAGCATCTGAACCAGATAACTTGTATGAGTACGTTAAAAATCCAGGACAAACCACGCCCAAACAATATAATAGTTCCAATATCAGTTTGGTTCCCAATGCGCCTGGATATGACGCATTTTTTGCAGTGGTTGAAGGACTTGTCAATGGTACAAACTACAGTGTGCGGGTCGCAGCGGTTACTCAGGTGGGTCTTGGCCAGTGGTCATCTCCACAAGAAGGAATACCAGGTACGGTTCCATCAAAGGTGATATGATGACATACAAACGTACTAGCAAATTGAAAAATTAAAAATAAAAAAAATAAAAAATTAAAAATAAAAAATAAAACATAAAAAATGAATAAAACATAAAATTGAATGTATATAATTTTATGTTAATAATATGAATATAAAAGGATAAACATATAGATTTGTTATTGAGTGACTGATAAAAACCAGAATATGCCAAAACCAAGTGAAAATGAGTTTGACATGCAAGCATACCGAAAGTTTTTGATGTCTCATTTTCCATCACAGCACTTGCAGAATAAGATTATTGTGGCAGAGTGTGAAAATGAAAAACAAAAAGAACGGAAAGAACGGAAAGAACGGAAAGAACATAAAGAACAGAAAGAACAGAAAGAACAGAAAGAAGAGCAAGGACATAATATAAAAAATCGAAAAAAACGAACATGTCCGTTTGATGGTCCTTCTTCAAAACGGCGAAAAGCAAATGTTGAAATCGATGAAATAGAAAAAGCAAAAGAAAAAATATACGCAAACATAATAACAACTCGGTCTGGAAAACAAATCAAAGTACCCGTAATTGTCTCGGAACTGAAGTCGCCTAAAGGAGGAGGAAAAACGGCGCCTTTACCGGGTGGAAAGAGTACATCGAATTCTACCGTTTCGGCAAGTGCAAGTGCAACTAACAAACCAGGGTCGAAAAAAGAGTCGTCGTTACGCTCCAATCGCTTTTCAACTAAAGGTGGTAAGTTTCTGAAAAAAACATTTCATCGCCAGCCACCTCCGCAAGAAAGTTCAAGTGATGAAGAGGAAAATGATGAGATTGATATGGATGATGCAGATACTGGGTCTGGTTCGGGTTCAGGTTCAGCTTCTGAGAATTCTGTATCCGACAAAAAGTGTGCGATTCAGCGCAAGCAGGCGTCCAAGCACCTGAAAAAGTTGCTTGCAAATAAGATGAATATCATCATAACGATGAATCGTCCTTCAAAAGGACTCGCCAAAAAAAAACTGAATCGTAAAAAGAAAGAGCAATTATACACAGATGATGAAGAAGCTGAAGAGTCCAACGAGTATCTGGATGATGACATGGATGAAGAATATGATACCGAAGAAGAGATTGGTGAGGGTGATGGTGAGGAAGAGTCAGAGAATGAATATTCCGATGACGATGATGATGAGGACGATGACGATGACGATGATGATGAAGACGATGACGATGATGACGATGATGCTGACGATGACGATGATGAGGATGATGACGACGATGATGATGATGACGACGATGACGGTGACGACGAGGATGACGATGATGATGATGATGAGAACGAAAATGCTACTAAGAATTCACTGTCTCGAAACGGTAGTTACAATAGCCTGTTCAGTACTGCTGGAACTGGAAGTACATCCGCATCCACTTCAAAGGATATGTCATTTGCAAGTGACCCCGAGTTTATGAAATTCATTCAACGGTCGCCTTTGTCCCTGGTTCAAAGCACATCCGATAAGGAAGAAAAAACAATGGATGTGCTATTCTCAAGCATTCACGACATGTATAAGGCGGACCCTGAAAACCAAATTCTTCGCGCTTATTATTACCAGTTGAAACATGCGTGCAATCGCATCAAGAAAGACAAGGCAAAACGCGTTACGAAAGAAAAAAAGAAAAATTGCAAAGAGTTCAAAAAATTATTGAGAAAGCGGAGTTCAACCAATGACCTCCTATATTTCAAAAAGAAGTTCAGTCCAGAACAACAAGTCATGTTGATACAAGAAATAAAGGAAGTGAACAAGATTTCATATAGCGATGTGCCATACCGACTGAGCGTCCTTCAATCGCCTATTCCCAGAATGTTCAAGTCGATTGCTTTGAATAAAATATCAACGCTTCGTAATATGGACCCGGGGTCAGGCGAGTTTTACAAAATCAAAAACTGGGTGGACGGATTCATGAAGATTCCGTTCGATAATGAAAAGAAGTTGCCGGTTACACTGGAAACCCATGGCAGAGAGGCGTGTAGCGTGTTTATGGACAATGCTAAAAAGCAATTGGACGATGCGGTGTACGGACTGGATGATGCAAAATTACAACTTATGCAACTGGTTGGACAGTGGATTGCGAATCCTCAAGCGATTGGGACTGCGGTTGCAATTCACGGACCTCCGGGTACTGGAAAAACCAGTTTGATTAAAGATGGAATTAGTAAGATTTTAGGAAGGGACTTTGCGTTCATTGCGCTGGGTGGAGCAACTGACAGCAGCTTCTTAGAAGGGCATTCTTATACGTATGAAGGAAGCACTTGGGGGAAAATCGTGGACATTCTTATCCAGTGCAAGTCCACCAACCCGGTGATTTATTTTGACGAGCTGGATAAAATCAGCGAAACTCCGAAAGGGGATGAAATTGTTGGAATTCTTACCCATTTAACGGATACAACTCAAAATAGCCAGTTCCATGACAAGTACTTTTCGGAAATCGCGTTTGATTTTAGCAAGTGTTTGTTCATCTTCAGCTACAACGATGAAAGTCGCGTGAACCGGGTGCTTTTGGACAGGATGTTTCGTATACGAACGTCAGGGTACAGTGCGAAGGAAAAAGTAACCATCACTCAAAATTATTTGGTTCCAAAAATTGTTGAACAAGTGAAATTTTCACCAGAAGATATTCGAATCCCATCGGAGATGGTCGAATACATTGTTGAAAATTACACTGAAAAAGAAGAAGGTGTTCGTAACTTGAAACGGTGTCTGGAGATTATACACACCAAGCTGAACCTGCATCGGTTAATGACACCTGGTACTATTGTCAGTATGTTTCCAAAAGAATTCAAGTCAAATGAAGTAGTGTTTCCGTTTACAGTTACACGAAACAATTTAGAACACTTGTTGAAAAAGAATGAAGTCAAATTGTGCTATGGTATGTACGTTTAAGGCGTATGACGACCTTGACGACCCCTGATGTTCAAATATACAGTGATAATGAGTCATTTTGTTATGTTTATGTTTATTATCGTTATTGTTTTTATTCATCGTTTTTTTAGTAGTATACGTATACGTAAGGTGTGATAAACATGGTAGCATATACTTATTTTTTATATGGTTCAATTAATGTTTAATAATATGTTTAATATATTTCATAATATTAAAAAATTTAGGAAGAAAATGGAATAACAAAATAATCAAAATAATATCAAAAAATAATATTGTACAGTAATATACATATACACACATACACACATTCTTCAAAATAAAAATAAAAATATAAATTCAAATGGCCATTGCAAATCAAAAAGAAATATCGATTGCCGTTATAGTTATTGTAGTTTTAATCATGATTTTCAAACCATCTATTCTTGGCATCATGTACAACAACATTTTTGGAAAGTTGTTTTTGGTTGCATGCATTGTATTCTTGACACTAAAACACACAATTGCTGGATTGTTAGGCGTGGTGTTTATCGCAGTGATTGCTTCAAATTCAGTATTTGAAGGAAATGAAAATAAGGGTGCAGACAAAGACAATGAAAAGGAAAAGGAAGCACCTGCTGCTGCAACTACATCTTCAGCTGGAAGCGCTGACGGCGCTGACGGCGCTGCCTCCGATAAACCATCTGAAAGTACTCCTGCAGCTGTCAATATTGAAGCCGCAAAAGCAGCACTGAATGCATTGAGTTGATTTTTTTAACTATAATTTATTTTATTATTTATTTTATTATTTATTTTTATTACTTATTTTAAAACGATAAAAGTAATAAACGATATGTCATCATTATTAGAACTAGAACCGTTAGTATATTCAAAAATACATGAAAGTGATACGTCGTTCAATTTGAAAAAACAACAGATTTCATATTGAATACTCTTGGCGCAACTGGACTACTGGTCGTATGTATTACATCAAAACAGTATCAATCCATCATAATAAATATTGCTTGGATAATCGGCGGAATTTATAAATATTTTGCGAACTGACTCATGATAATTTAGGTGATTTCAATTTTTTTACGTATATACCAAAAAATTGAAATGAAACAATCTGTCGATGGGTTTCTTCATGAGGTTTTCAGTTTACTCAGTTACTATTAGAAGCAGACGCAACCACTTCAATATCTTCACCATCAATGTCATCATATGTGTCATCTTTGGCATATTCATCGTCTTGAACGATGCATATGTTTTTCCACGCTTTAAGCGTTCCGCGTTTTCCGAACCGTTTGTCCATAACCGCATACAAGTCTTTGGGTTTGGGTACTTCTCTGTCGTGATGCGTTCGGTACCATTTCTTGAACGTTTCATTCAAGTCGCCAGACCGCACAACCCCGCCTTCAAACGCTTGAATCTTTTCGCTGATAAACTCGGAAATATGGTCTTCACTTTCAAAGTACGCGTTGCTGCTGTCTTCAACTTCCTTGCACGTGTGCACAACTCCTCCGGTTTGTAACGCTTTGTCGACCAGCATTGACATGAAGACGCTGCTCCAACGTTTCAAGTTTTCATCCAAATACTTGTTTATCATAAACTGATACGGCGCATCCTTGTCACCTTGAACCGGTCGTTCGCAAAATTTCGAAACAAAGTCAATCTTTTTGATACGTCGTTTTGTACCATCATCGTTGGTTTCCAGGTTGAACATTACGTTGGTGCAAACCGCCAACTTGCATTGCGGGACGAAAGTGATACTGTCCTTGTACAGCGCACGTGCGGTAATCGGGTCACCACCGGTAATCTCTTTCAATACACCGTCATTTAGCGTGTTATCACTCTTGGTCGGTTCTTGCATGACCGCGTACCTTACACCCACCAGTTGCGCGATTTCAGACGACGTGCTTCCAATTCCAATTCGTTTTTGTGTGATTAATGCAATCGGAAGACTTACTTTGTAGTCGCCAAGACACATGGCCATAAGTTCAACCAACTTGGACTTGCCGTTGCTTCCACCGCCGATGTACACGTTGAACGTTTGGTCACGGTTTACGCCAATCAGTACCGATGCCAGGTGCTCCCACATGTACCTCCTGACATTTTCAATCGGAAACAGTTGCCCCATGAACTCCGTAATTTCGGCAAAATCTTTTTTGTGCATCCCGGTTGCATCAAGTTGAACATATTCCAAGTTCGTGCATTTTGAAATGTTGTCATCTGGCTGTCCGTCTCGGAAGCATTTTTGTTTGAAATCCATGACCCCATTTTTGAAACACAACAAGTACGGATTTGCATTCAAGTTGTCGTAAAATTTTTTATCATAAAACAGAGTCTTCACTTCGCGCATGATGTTGTTTTTGTAGGTTGTCGTTTTTAGTTTCACATTGATTGCTGTTATTTTCTCAGTAAGTTTTTTGATATGAACAAATTGTTCTGAACCGGTTTCATATCGCCGAAGTTCATCCATGAGTAGTTGCAATTTTCGATAGTAAAGACGATAAATTTCGCGCGAAATGAGAAGTCGAAGTGTGTTTCCTTCATCGCATTCAACCCAGCGATGGTTGAGAAACTCGTACCAAATATTCTTTCCAACACTGGCGCAAACAAACTGTTCTTTGAAAACTTGAAATACCACCATTGCAAGGTCAAAGTCAGTTGCTTGCTCGGTTTTGATTGTTTCTTCAATATAGTGGTCAACTGAGTGTTCATTCACCTTGCTGTATTTTTCTGGTGCATCACGTCGGGACCAATATCGTATCGACCGGTTCGTTAAGCCAGACGGGTTGTATGAAAATCCACGCCAGGTTGCCAAATGTTTGTGAATATCGTGTACTGAAAATCGAGTCCACTGTGAACTGAATAACATCCATGAAAGGAACAGTCTCGGACTCGTGTTGTTAAGCGCAAACCCGACGTGCAGCCACTTTGTATACTCTTCATAATATGGAGGTGGAAGCGTCATTGCATATTCATGCGTGTCGCGAAGTTCGTACTCTTTTGAATCTAGAGTAGACAACATTTGCTCCGCCGCATCCCGCAAATCTTGAATCGTTTTAATATCGTCGATAGTCCAAGGCGTACTTCGTTGAGGGATACCAATCGTTTCATCTGGTGCACGCATAATGATTCGGCTTGATGCCGAAGGAGGTCCTTGTGCTGCAACGTTGCCCCCATTTTTTCTTCGAGCTGCAGTTTGTTGAACGGATGCGCGCAGTGTTTCCAGTCGTTTCAAAAGCTCTTGTTGCATTTCAGGTTCAACCATGTCATCAGTGTCAAACAGTGTAAGCGTTTCAAATGCTATGTTCGATTCGTAGTGCGCGGTTATTTTTTCGAAATTTTCCATGTTCGTTTCCATCGACTTGATAAACTCGTCAACACTCGACTCTGCACAATACCACGTCATATCATCTGAGTTTCGCTTCATTTCGAATATGTATTTTAGTTCATATGCTTTGTTATTGGGTTTTCTCGAACCATACAGCTGCCAGTTGGTATGTCCTTTTACAATGCCATCATCGTACACTTGGTCCCATGTGTTTACAAGAGGCAAGCTACCTAGTATTTCAGGAAGTTCATGCAAGAGCTCTTCGCGCATCAGTAATTGCACGGCCCGTTCCATTTTCATTCCAATGAGCATGTGAATCCCGTCTTTTGTAAACTCGGATTGCATGTTAACTGTTGGTTTTTCAAACACATAAAATGGAATCACAATTTCCTCTGCAACGTCGATAGGGCTCGGAAACTTGTAAATGCTTGTTATCAAATGCATGTATGCAGAAATCGTGTCCATGATGTTTTCTTTTGTGTGTAGGCGCTCTTCCACCTCGGTGGAATATCGAAAGTCAAAGTCAATTAACCCCGGCCCGTTCGTGGGTTGTTGTTTTTCAGTCAAGAACTCTTGTCGTTTTTCAACAAACACGTGTTGATAATACTTACGGTAGAATTCCGGCAACTCATTGCGCGGAATCATAAAGGCACCGCCAATGCTGAGTGACTTGTCCGGTATTCGTGTATGTGAAAAACTTTCCCCTTTTTGTACTAAGAACTTCGCCACATGGTCCATATATTTTACAGCGGGTACCTTACCTTTTTCATTTCCATTTCCACTCGCGGGTCCATTCGATTTGTCAGGTCGTTTTTCTCGCTTCATATGTGTGGTTACGTTACGTTACCTTGATACTATTGATGTGTGTAAACGTTTATCTCAATTTTATTAATAATATAGAATTATCCCCCCTTAATATCATTTTTATTTAATTACTAAAAAAAAAACTGGAATTGGCATGGAAATTTGCATGTCGATGTACGAATTTCTGAAATTCGCACACACTGTGCAAGATGTATGCCACAGTAGCCAACAAACTCCTCAGTGATTGTAGTTTTTATTTTTAATTTTAATTTGTTAAGCCCGGCACATTTTTTTATCTGAGAATAGCAATAGAAATAAGGCAAGAAACCAAGGACATATAAAAAGAAAAAATGGAAAGTTTTTTCGACTACCGCAACGACAAAATCGAGAGATTGGAGCAAATTAATTTGGACGATTTGTACGAAAAGAAAAAAGCGCATGACCAGGCCAAGCTGTACACGTTTAATAAAATTTTGAACCGCATTCATTCCAAAATAAAACTCACCTCCCGACAGCACATTGACCAGCAGTTCTGTTGGTTCGTTGTGCCCGAAATCATTTTAGGCGTTGCGCACTATGACCACCTGGGATGCGTGGAGTATGTAGTGGAGCATTTAACCAAAAACGGGTTCCGTGTGCAGTACACGCACCCTAACTTATTGCTCATTTCGTGGAAAGCGTATATTCCAACTTACGTGCGCGACGAGTTTAAGAAAAAAACGGGAATTGAAATTGATGAGTCTGGTGACCTTGTTCCCAACGACGATGCCGACGAAGGCGAAGCTAGTAAAAACCCATTTTCTAAAGGCGGAAATGGAACCGGAAGCGGAAGCGGAAGCGGAAGTGGCAGTCGCGGCGGAAACAATGCGAGTTCATCGGTGGGCGGTATGAAGGCAAACATGAACACGCTTCTTTATAAAAACGGAAAAAATGCCAACCCGGCACTGGCCGAGGTTGCCGTGAAAAAGAAGGAGTACACCCCAATCAACAGTTACAAACCAACCGGTAAATTCATTTATAATGAATCCTTTTTTCAACACATTCAAAATAAAACCGGAGAGTAATGACACTGTTCAGAACGCATCATATGATGCCGGTATGAAAATCACGGAAGTCGCAAATTAATCATCTCTGTTTTATACTTCATTTTTACATATTTTTACATTTCCAACGGCAGAATGCACTTCGTCATGGCACCGCGTACACAGCGCCATCAAGTTTGCAACATGGTTTTTGGGAACGTGGCCAATAAAGTTGGCGCCGTCGGCGTCTTTTTGCGGCAACAGGTGATGCACCTCTTGTGCCATCTCGGCCGAACATCGTTCGCACAGGCCTTTCAACTTGTGCGCATTGAAATGCGACGGTTTAAATGACAGAACCCCGACATCGGACGGCGGTGCTCGGTGGCGCAGGCGCACAGCGTTTGCGAATTCCAAGAAGTCGTCCGGCAGGTGCAACGACTTGCACACTTCCAAACCGTACATGCTGGCCCCGGGACCGTCCGTCAGTTTGCGCCCGTACACCAGAACATCTTTGGCTTTGTCGTAGGTAACCGTGAGGTGTTTCATGCACATGCGGGACAGCGCGCGCACTTCGTCGTAGCCGTTGATTTCGTGCATGTGCGTTGCAAACAAGAAGGTGCAGCCCACGCGGTGCAGGTGAGCCAGTCCCGCAACGAAAATGGCAATTGCAGAGTCCATCTCGGTACCGCTGCAAAGTTCGTCCCCAAGAATTAGGCTGTTTCGGGTCGCGGTGCGTAAAATGACGCGCAGTTCACTCATTTCCACTTGAAACGTGGATAGCCCCTTGAACAGGTTGTCATTCCCCAAAATGCGCGTAAAAATGGTGGTGTAGGGGTAGTACGTGAAGGCGGAACATGGCACATAGAGACCCGCCTGCGCCATAATGATGGCGATGCCAATTGCGCGAATCAAGCTGGTTTTTCCAACGGCGTTTGTTCCGTATATCAGCATGCCGTCTTTTTCAGCTGTCCCGAGCGCCACATCATTGGCCACATACGTTTCATTTTCATTGATGCGTTCAATGAGACAATGCCGCAAGTCGCGTGCGTCAAAGAACGATTTTGGAGTTGCCGATGCCGATGCCGATGCCGAAACCACCGGTTTACACAGCTTGAAATTCACTGCAATATAGAACTGATTTTGAAGCATATCCAGCGTGGTAGTGAAATGGATGAGGTTTTGGAACTCGTTGTTCCATTCCTGTAATTTGTCAACGAAGCTGGTGTAAATCTGCCCCACAATTTCTTTTATTTTCTGGCTGGATAAAATGATGGAGCGACACAAGTCGTGCAGTTGCGGGCTTGTGATTTCATTGTTTGCTCCGGTGGATTTGGGAAACGTTAACGCCGATAAAGAAAACGCGCGTTTTTCTGGTCCAATACACACCTTGTCCAGCTTCTGTACTTTGATTTGGTCAGCTAAAATTTTGGTGCGTCGGCTAGTGGTTTGTAATGACGCGCCTTGAATGGGAGTCTCATGGATTTTAACTACATCGGTCGAAGAAGCGCGGGATTTTTCCCCGCATAAAACAAGCGCGTTCAAGTAGGACCTGAACTCAGCCAATGTTTGGGTAGCGCAATCATACTGTTGCCGAAACGCGTCAAGCTCAGCACTGATTCCTTCGCGCACAAAGTTGCATTCTCCCAAGTCATGACCCACGTTTGCGCACTTGTCCATATAAAACGTGGTTTCCAAATGCCGGCGCAGTCGCGCGCAAATGTCAGACACTGCGACCTGTCCAGGACCAGAATCAGAACCAGAACCAGGGCCAGAACACAAGTATGCTTCAACCTGGGGGTTTGAAACGCACGCGCAAGCGTACAAGTCCGAGATAACAAACAAGTTCCCGTAAAGCGCGTGCAGCATTTGAGGCGGACACTTGCGCATCATGATGAGGCGGTTTATTTTCTCCAAGTCTTTCAGTTTAGCCAAGTGCGGTCGCCATGCGGTTGCACTTGTTTCATCTGTAGTTTTTTCACCTGCGGTTTTAAGTAAGTACTCGGTAATATCATATTCCTGCTGAATTTTAGGAACCGAGTATGACGGGTTCAAAAGCCGGCTCCTGAAATGGCGTGCGCCCATGGGCGTCATGCAGTTATTGAGCAGCTTGAAAACGGACGAGCATTTGCCCTGGTTGCTGCCGTGGTCGTCATCAATAATGTTGAGTTGTTTGAGCGAATGATTGGCCAGCACCAGGCGGTCTGAACAATTTTCAAACGCGGGTTCCGCAATGCGGTGTACCAAGTGCGGGTTGTGTTCATGCACAAAGTTCAACAAATATGTCAGCGCTTGCGTGGCATACTCGTGAGTTGCAAACTCTGAAAAATCCGTTTTGATTGTAAAGAATCGCGCAATGATTTCGCGCTGATACACTTGTTTTTTCGACTTTTGCGCAGCGGTATCCGCGGACGAGTCAACGCAATGCGTCAACCGAACCATGGACGCAATCCCGGTAAAGTTCAGCAAATCGTCCACCTCTTTTTTTGAGAAACTGTCGTTGTCAGTCACAAGAATAACCTCGCTGGGAACGTGCGCTGAAATAAAGCGCTCCACTTCGTCGTACGTGGTGTGCGCATGTTTGCGCTCGGTCTCCACCTCAAACACGCTGGACCGCCCCGTAAAAATGTCGATGTTTGCCATTCCGATAATGGTCTGAGTCCGCAGGCGCTCAATCCAAATGCAGGTAACGCAGTTGGAAAGCGCGGTTGACTCGGTTGTAAAAAACGTACCGGGTGAATAAACGCCGCTCAAAGAGCGTTCTTCCTTGTTTTGTGCGTGCTGAGAATAAACGACGGTCGTGTATCCCGCATCTTGAAGCCGATTCAAATACTTTTCCAAACTGTAGTCGCGGAATCCGGCCATTACGATTCCTGGCGACTTGTTTGCGCATGCAAGGTCGCACGTGCGACAAAAATCATCAATCATAGACTTGCCATTGCTATTGCTGTTGCCATTGCTATTTTCAGGGCCAACCACGCCATAGCATTCATAAAATGCACCGACTTGCATTAGCAAAATGGTTTTTGGGCCATACTTTGCAGTCGCATCCTTACAAATATTAAAATACTCTTTCACAAGTGCCATCTAAACATATATCGGCCTTCGCTTAAACATTCGCTTAAAACTATTTAAACTAGAGAGGCACCTTTAAGTGCATTTTGCATGTAACAGTTCTCGCAGCCCGTCAATAAAATACACTTGCGGAGTCCACCCCAGCCGCTTCAACTTTTCGTTGCTGATGTAGTACCGTTTGTCGTTGAACGGTCTGTCATCGACGTACTCAATCCAGTCCATGTCAGACGCGTTTTCCATGAAGTCGATGTTCACGCCGGCGATTTCCTTGATAAGCAGTTTCGCAACCTCAATCACGCTGTATTCGCTGGATTCATCGCCGCCAATGTTATAAATCTCTCCAATTTTTCCGAGAGAGAGAATCGTTTCAAACGCGCGGCACACGTCGCGCACGTGAATAAAGGAGCGGATATTGCATCCATTTCCTTGAACCGTTAATTTTTTCCCGTCTTGAAGCAGCTTTATAAATCGAGGAATCAGTTTTTCGGGGTACTGGTTCGGCCCGTAAACGTTGTTTCCGCGCGTGATAATCAGTGGCAACTTGAACGAATGGTAGTAGGACTGCGCAATCATTTCCGCAGCGGCTTTTGTTGCGGCGTACGGATTGGTTGGGCTGAGTACAGATGACGCCTCCATTTTGCATGTTTCTTTGTCGTCATGAATCATGGATTCACCATACACTTCATCCGTACTGACGTGAATAAACCGCTGCAAGCCGCTGTACAGCCGAGCAGCTTCCAATAGGTTGTGGGTCCCCATTACGTTGTCGCGCGTGTACTGCAGTGACTCACCAAACGAGTTTTGAACGTGCGACTGTGCCGCAAAGTGCACGACGTGTGTTACGGAATGCAGTTTGAAAATGGCATGAATGGTTTTAACGGCATCCGAATCCGCCAAATCGGTTTTATAAAATGTGTACCGCTTACTCTCACACTCTCGAACTTGTGCGTCAACATTAAAAATATTTGCGCAGTAGTACAAACAGTCCAAGTTAACTATCCGAACCTTGCTGTACTTGGACCACATAAAATTGATGAAATGAGACCCGATAAACCCAGCACCACCGGTAACGCAAATCACGGTACTCTCATCATCTACTAGTTTTGACTCCAGGGTTGGTTCTGACTCTGCTTCTAGTTCTGATTCTGATTTTACTACCTCTATCAGTTCTGAGCCAACAGTGGCGGCGACCGAGCCAACAGTGGCGGCGACCGAGCCAACAGTGGCGACCGGTACTTTCGGAATTGATAATATTTTTCCAAGAACCGAGTGTTCAAATTGTGAAGCAGTAGAAGAAGATGAAGAAAGCATTTTCGTGTAAAGTTTACCCACAGTTTCTGAAAGGATTCGCGTACAATGTCCAGCGTAATGAGCCGCATTTCCTATTACATCTCTCATACCCAGGTTCAAACCTTCATTACTTGCATGATGATGATTATGATTATCATCATCTTCATTCTGATAACGTATAATACGAGCGGTGCATTCGATTTTATCTAAGTGAATTGGTTCTGGTTCAAGGTCAGGGTTATTATACGTTACCATGCAATCTGTCACTGCATCGCGGATGTGCCGCACACCTGGAAACAGCGCCAGCAGCTTCGTGTTGTCCAAATAATTATTGGAGCGTTTGGATGCAAGGATTTGATTTTGTTCTTCAACCGTAAAATTGGACCATTCAAACGCGGGATTTACGTGTTGTCGGTACAGAGCGAGAATTTGATTGTGCGAAATTACGCCCGGGTTCACAAAATTCAAGGTACCAGTATACCGGCACTTCATGAGTACAAGCGCGTAAGGTAAAAACTCGTCCAGCACCGTCATGGAGTTGGGCAACGAGCACACTTTTGAGTATCCCGTTATTTTCGTGATAAAGTTGCGCGGATTGTCGCGGTTTATAATCGGCATTCGGATGCGCAAATTCAACACGTTTTCGCAAATGCAGTTGCGTTCCTGCATGACTGTGTCGGTTAGTCCCTTTACAATGGAATAGCTGGAGCCGAAAAAATTAGGAGCGTCGGTTTCTTTAAACTTGTAGCACGCTTCAATCGAATCACAGTCATCGTACTGCAACATGCGCGGAATGTCTTCATCTTTGTAATGAAAAATGCAGCCCGTACCCAAGTATGTGAAGTGCACGTTTGCGTATTTGCAAATGTAGGACAAAACAAGCGGGGCAACCAGGTTATCTCTCAAATTTTCCGAAAGTTTATCGTCCTGTTCCAGATAGTCAATGGTGGAGAACACTTTATCTCCAATTGTTCCGTGGGTGCGTCCCAGAAACGATACCACGTGAGACGGGCGGTACTCAGCGAGTTCGTTAATTACTTCGTCTTGTGTGGAAAGGGACACGTTACGAACACAGGACGCACGGTAGTCAATATCTGCTCCACCTAGTTTGGCTCTATCACAAATCTCTCGAAACTGTGACCCAATCCATCCGTTTGCCCCATAAATTATTATTCGCATATGAACCCAGAATTGTATATAACTATATAAATAATGATACGTGGTTTTGTATTTAAATATTAATATTAAATAAAGTAAATACAAATACAAAACGTAAACACAAACTATTTAATAATTTAATAAGTATGGTGTTTTCAAGATTACCCGGATGCGAGACGTTGGCGTACACTGAACTGGCTCGACTAGAAAGTGATGACATTGGTTATAAGAGCGAAGCGTATGAAACCGAAATAAAGGGAGTTGTCGTTACGATTGCGTTTGGTAAAGTTAAGCGCGACTTTGAAGAGCCCCCCTATGAGGTGGTCTACTACCCCGTGTACCTTGTGCACAAGTACAGTCACACTGTGCTTCGAAAAGTTGGAGTGCTTGAATACTTCAAATCCGACCATTCGTCCTATTTGAATGAACAATTGGAACTGGACGTTGTTGGTTCCAAACCGTTTCGTCCGTTGATTTTCCCGTATATAACGGTAGAAATGCTGGAACGAGCCAATCTAAAATCGGTTGACATTATGAAACATGCACAAGAACAAAAAGCAAAAAAACGAGAGAAACGGCTGGCCGTTGCCTCCTCCACAGCCAAAGCAAATAAAGCAAATGCAAATGCAGATGCAGAAACCCCAAAAAAAATAACCATGCTGGCAAGCAATGTTGGCGCTGTAACCCCGTTATCTGCGCTTCGACCGGTGGTTCAAGTTGACTCCATTGAAAACGTGGACGACAACTCCGATTCTGACGACACAGGTTCCGATGAAGCCGGTAAAACCGGTCCCGATATAGAACCCGTTGTTCGGGACGTAACCTTGCCCACGCAAACCAAAGCGCTGGCGGATAAGGAACGCGCCGAGTATGTTACAATCGGTAACGGCAGTAACGGCATCAAGAACGAGTGGATACAAGAGTATATGAAGAACCGGCATTTTGGGTTGGAAGACAATGAAGGCGGAAACGATTCGTTGTTTGCATGCATTCGGGATGGGTTACTGAGCCAAGGCAACACCACGCTTACCGTGGACCAAATGCGGGTCAAAATTGCTGGTATGGCCACGAAGGAACTGTTTCAGGACTACATGAAGTATTACAACAAGTATGTGGCGCTGTACAAACAAGCGTCCGAACAGTTGAAGGAAAAAAACAAGCAAGGTGAAGCGTTAAAAGAACGCATTCAAGGGAAGCACTTATCAGCGACGGAAGTGTTGCAAGTAAAAACCGAACTGAAAGAAATTGCGACGGCGATTCGAGAGAAAAAAGCACGCGTTGATTTTTTGAAAGAGATAGTGATGGAGCGTTACGGATACATGCGACAAACCGAAAGCAAGTTTGAAAATTTCAAAACGCTGTTGACGACTCGAACTTTTACACCTGACCCGTGGGTATTGCGTGCTTTGGAACGCGCGTACAATATTTCCATTATACGCATGTCGGAACAGCGGTTCAAAGACGGCGATTTGGATAATGTAATTGTTTGCGGAGATAAAGCCGATGACGCGCCTGGACTCGGGCTCATTCCGGCCGACTCCAGTTATCGTCCCGCGATTTTTATTGTGGTGTCGGTAGACGAACGCGGTGTGTATCGTCTCATCAAATACCGCAGCAAGGGGTCATTCTCTTTTGCCGAACTGCCGTACGACATTCGGACGCAAATTGTGACCAAGTGCATTGAAAATGCCGATACCGAGTTTGCATTTTTACCGCAGTTCAAGCGCGTGCTTGAAATTTACCCGAAAACGCAACAAACTGGTAAAGATGCCCAAGATGCCCAAGATGCCCAAGAAGGCGGTGGTAAACGGCCGCGGGATGTGCCCGTGTTTCAAATTTATAACCGTTCCGCAAATGACAAGCCCGGACATGGCGCCGGCGAGTACGTTCCCTCCGGAATGGAACACTTGTTTCTTCCGCTGTCACAATACACGCACTGGCGGAGGTCGCTTACAAATATGGCCGAGTCGCCGTTTGTGCTGGATGGGCGAACGTGGTTCAGCGTGGAGCATTACTACCAGGGTTGCAAATTCAAAAAGCACAACCATGATTTTTATTTGCAGTTTGCGATGGATTCCAAGTCGGACATTTCAAAAAGCCCGGAACTCGCAAAAGCGGCGGGCAGTGACAGCGGTATTTTCAAAGGTAAACTGTACCGTCCCAAAGCGGTTACGGTGGACCGCGATTTTTTCTCGAGTGGACGCGGCGAACAAGCGCTGTCTAGCGCGATTGAAGCCAAGTTTCGCCAGAGTACGGAACTGCGAAATGTTCTGCTTGGAACGTTGAATGCGCGCATTTATCACTTTCAGCGCGGGGAGCGGCCGGTTCTGTTCAAACCGCTGCTTCAAGTGCGCGCCAAACTGGAAAATAAGTAAATATACATAAATCATTATAAATATTCATAAATGATTATATATAAATACTTATAAATCGTTATAAATCTTTATAAATATTTATACTATGCATATATATAGTCACATAGTTTAAAAAAAAAGAAAATGGATGAAAGACAGCAAATGCAGTTTATCAAACTTAAACCGTTTCACACGCATACGCCGGCTGCATATACGGAGTCGGTGTATGGACGCTGGTTCAAACAACTTCAAAGGGCAGACGCAGCGTTGAAACGGTCGCCTACAGCGTTCATGCAAATGACAATGCCAGAAATCAAAGTTGCCGAGTTACCGGACCCGGAATGTTTCAAAGACAGACAACGTGACCGTCTTGGTTTTTTGCCGAAACACATTATGGAGTTTATGCTTGATACCAACAACGCGACACATTGGTTAAAGTACAGCAGTCCTCTTCTGGGTATAGGAGGGCGCACAATTCATGTGCACATTGTGCATTACCAAAACCACATGAACGACCTCATAAAAAAAGACGGTGGAGAATATGAATCTGCTGAATCCGTTACTACAAACACGAACAATGAAACTCAAGGAGTGGATGTTCGATGGTTGAAGCGGTACCGTGCGTACGTGTATAAAATATTTGCATGGTTTCATTTGATAGCGCCGTATGTTAGAAATCATGACTGCGAGTGCTCAAAAGAACTAAGCGTGTACTTGTACATGACACCGTTTAAAAAAGAGTTCCCGGTTCGTTCGCCCACGCCCACGCCCACGCCCATAGTAATGGGTCCCACACATTCAAATACTGGGTTTACCACATCGTGTACTGCAAATCTCTCGAAAAATGGGGGAAAGAACCACACTGAAATTGTGATTTACCGACATGAAGAATTTTTCAAGGTGATTTTGCACGAAACCATGCACAATTTGGACCTTGATTTTGGGTACGGAGCGGAAGATGTGTCCGTTGATAAAGTGTTTCCGGGAATACGTCACCCCATTATATTGAGTGAAACCTATGTGGAAATGTGGGCCAGGCTGTTGAATGTGGCGTTCTACTGTTATTACGACATTTACGGAGGTTCTGGAAGTTACGGGTCGTACCAGGTTGCAGTTCGCCGATGCTTGAACGCGGAACGCGCGTTTTCGCTGTACCAAGCGCATCGCGTGATGAAACACATGGGGCTTCGCCTTGAACAACTTTTTTCAAATGGGGGTGACAACGACACTGATTCTACATGTCTCGTTTCAAAACGGTATGATGAAGATACAAATGTGTTTGCGTATTATATTTTGACGGGACTAATCATGGTTGAAGCGGATTTGTTTATTCAGTGGTGCAAAGACACGAACCAAGCGAGTTTGATATGCGCAAACCATGGCCGCGACGGAACTTCGGCGCTGCTTGTGTTCATTGAATTGGTATCCAGTCCAAACTCGAGCTATCGTACCGATATAATGAAAGCGATAAAAGCGGTTTCTATCGAAGCGGACGTGGGAACCACATCCCGAATGACGTTGTGGGGATAACTAGATAACTAACCGTATGTAAGAAAATGAAATAAAAAAAATAACATAAAAATTGACACGTATATAAAGTGATATAGTGTTATGCATGCGTGAAACTTGTAACCAACGACAACGACATTGAAACGAACGTTTGATTGAAATGGGAGTAAAGTATTTAAACACATTAATAAAAAAAAAAGCGCCGAATGCGTTGAAGTATGTGACCTTATCGAGTTATGCCGGAAAGGCAATTGCAATAGATACCAGCATTTATATGCACAAGTATTTGGCGTCCAATTCGTTGATGGAAAGCATGTACTTCATGATGGCACAATTCAAGTATTTGAAAATAACGCCCATTTTCGTATTTGATGGGTGCGCTCCGGAAGAAAAGCGCGAAACGTTGAATGCGCGTGAAGCAGTGCGACAAAATGCAATGCAGCGGTACAATGAACTGCAAGACGAGTTATTAGAAGAACGGCCTCCAGCACAGAGACAAGGAAGACTGGATGAAGGCGGCGAAGAAGGGTCGACAACCGCGTATGATGAAGAACTGGTGCAAAAAAAGATGCAGTCGTTAAAACGACGGTTTCTGCGAGTAACCGGGTCGGAAGTGAACGATTTGAAACGGCTCATGCGGGAATACGGAATTCAGTATATAGAATGCGACACGGAGTCGGACGTGATGTGCGCGTACCTTGTAAAATCTGGAATCGCACACGCGTGCATGAGCGACGACATGGACATGTTTCTGTACGGCTGCCCGGTGGTGCTGAGAGACGTGAACATTTGGCACGGTACGGGACTGGAGTATACAATGAGCGCTATTTTAGACGGGCTCGGGATTTCAATGCGCGGGTTTCGGATGGCGTGTGTTTTGTCTGGAACCGACTATACTTACAAGTCTTATAAGTCTTACAAGTCTTACAATACAGACAAATACGGATACTGCAGCGATGATGAAGAAGTGTGCGTTGGTGTCAAGCTTTATTTGAGCAACCTTGTAAAAGAGTATTCGGAATTCGAACGCAAATCACGGACACAGAATCCGACCCAGAATCCGACCCAGAACCCGAACACAAATACAAACACGGATAAAGATGAAGATGAAAATGAAAATGAAGAAAATGAATTTGATACAGAATTTTATGAGTGGGTTGTAGACGCGCATAAAAAACAAGTGTCTACAACAAAAACAAATAAGAAGACGATGTCTCTGTTCGAAAAAGCGTATTCCATCTTTTCAGCTGCACCGTCCGTTGGAATGCAAGAGTATGCCAGAACGTATTTGAATGGATACACAAATCATGCAAATGATGCAAACAATTATGAGACTCCGCCTAAAGTGAAACGAATCATGGCAAAGTACAACTTCATTTATATCACTTAAAAGGTGGAATATGTGTTTGAGTTCAAATATCGTAAGCGTCGAGATTGCACCATTTTCAATTTATGGCAGCGGTTGTCTCTGCACTTATGATATCCTTTGCGACATTTTTTCATACTTGTTTTATACACGCGTTTCGATTTTCGAACGCAGTTGTCATTGTAGCAACGACGCGCACCTTTACGGCAAATGGTGGTGTGACGGCGTTTCCATCCACCGGTTTGTTGTAAAGATGCAGAAGATGCAGAAGAAGAACACGACATTTAAAAAAAGAAAAGAAGAAAAGAAAAAGTATATATAACTTAATTTAATATTTTTTATTTTTGAGTTATTGAAATCGAGGGGTAGGGGTTACAATATACATGACGGTTACATAAGAGAGAATTGCTAAAACAATAGAAAGTACCCATATTGGAATTACGGTTTTGCGTTTGAATCCGATTCCAAATTCTCGCAAGCTGCCATCGGAATTGTAGAGGAACCCGGGTTTGGATTGCTGTACTGCAAAAAACAGTATCAAGTAGAGCAGCACTGCAAAAAAAGGAAGGTTTTTTCTAATAATGAAAATGTTCATTTGTTTTCTTTTATTCGTATCTCTATTTAATTTTTATATTTTATATTTTATTTTTTAATGAATGAATGAATGAACAAATGAACAAATGAATCAAATGAATTAAACAATTGGAAACGATGGGTCCATGGCAATACCGCAAACCCCAGTATCGTTCACGCCATCAGAACGGGCAATTTTGACATACCCTTTATCACCCCAGCTGTCGCTCCAGCTGTTTTTCACGAGCCAGTACTTTATTCCGCTGACTGCGTCTACACCGTACCCTACCGCTAAAACGCCGTGGTCAAGCGTAGTTCCGCAAGCGGGGTCAGCAATGACACCAGACGAGTAGAACTGAAACAGCTTAGAGTCAGCTTCAATAGCCACCGCTACTGGACCAATCGCCACCGCAGCCTTCAGCGCCAGCTGGTTGTTGGGTGCAACGTCCGCACACGAAGTGAACCGTGCAACCGGCTTACACTTTTTACAAGTGAATGAATCAATGGCTTGGTACGCGTAGTCGCTTTCCTTGCACAGGCCACCGCTCTGAATGGCGTAAATGAAGGAAGGGTCCATGTCGCCGCCGTTGCAGCCCTGATTACCGTACTTGCGGCTGCAGTCCATGAGCTGCTGTTCGCTCAAGCTAATGAGGGTCCCCTTGGCAATTGCCCACGCGCCCTCCATTGCCCCAGTGGACGAAAACGACCAGCAGCTTCCACACTGGCCCTGGTCTTTCACCGGGGTAACCGCCGCTTTTGTACGCCAGTCTACGGCGCTGGGGAGTGCTTGCGAGTCAGGTACAAACGGCACACATGATGATGGTGGAGACGAAGACGAAGACGAAAACGCAGACTTATTTGATTTTTTCGGTTTCGGTTTGGCGGCGGTTGCGGTCTTGGCTTTGGTATTATTCGTATTACTTTTCTTGTATCCGTTCAATCTCCAGTTGGTGAATTCTTCGTGCGTCATGTCGGCAAACTGGTTAATGGCCATTTTGAAGGTATTGGATTCATTGCTATTGTGAATGAGGATGGTTTTTATGTTGGTACAAAACGTTTCAAAGCGGTATTGAAACTCTTGAAAGGTTTGGTACTTTTTTTTGTAAATGGACTGGAAGGCTGAAAAGTGGCGCCACTCGTCGTTGTCCGAAAAAATCAGGGTCGGTGTTGCGAATGAGGCTACTGAGACTATACCCAGACTCAGACCAAGCAACATAACGCATTTGAGAGAATACATAATGATTGGAAGTTATATGATATATACATATCTGAAGAAACAACTCTTTAATTGTGTTTCGAAAAACAATATAAACTTTATCCTATTTTCAGTTACATCATTATATACCATACAATACCAACAAGTAAATAAAAATAAAATGACCTCGTTATCCGAAATTATGGGCCATGAGTCACTCGTACTGAAAGTGTATGTGAAACCCGGAAACCCGGAACTTCTAGTAAAGTACAAGGAACTGAGCGCAGCTCACAACCGAAAACTGGACTCGTCCATGTTTCCAGATTCAGGGTTTGATTTGCTCATTCCGTGCAACTACTGGGAAGACGACGCGACGTATTTGAACAACCGTTTAAGCGAAACAACATTCAAATTGCCGCTGAACATCAAATGCGCGCTTGTACATAATTTTAAAAACGAATGGGGGGCGAACATATGTATTCATACCGATATTTCAGAAACTGAAATAGAACTTCATAGTAGTAGTTACAATGGACAAATTATTAAAAAATTTCCGTTGAATTGTCTTATTTCTGACTATAATATTTACAGAATTATGTTTAATGATAGCACCGAAACTGCCAACTATATTCGTGCAAATCATGGTCGACCATTTTCAGAGCATCATACTCATCTTCCGCCGATACAGGTCGTAATGAAGTATTCCGGTTACTACTTGTACCCCCGGTCATCTATCGTAAAAACGTGCATGCGCCTGGCAAACTCCGTCGGCATCATTGATTCGGGTTACCGCGGAGAGATTATGGCGGTAGTTGACAAGAACAACAGTGTAAATGACTGGAAGACGGTTTTGAAACGCGACTGCAAGCAGTACGACAGGCTGTTTCAAATTTGCGCAGGCGACCTGCAGCCGTTTCGTGTTGAAATTGTAGAAAGCGAAAGCGAACTGAGCGGTGTCACGGAGCGCGGGGATGGCGGGTTTGGGTCTACTGGACGATGAACCATTTGAATAAAATGAAAATGAATAAAATGAAAATGAATAAAAAAATATAAACCCAAATAACAAAATAACAAACAACGAATAACAAATAACATGAGCAAAACTACTACCATCGTTAATCCGTCTATCAAACACATTGTGATAGGCGGTGGTGGCACTACCGGATTCATGACGCTTGGCGCATTAAAGTTTCTTCAAGATAACGGGTTTTGGGACATTTCAAACATCCAGTCGATTTACGGGACGTCAATTGGCAGCATTGCAGCAACGTCTCTAGCGCTGAAGTATGACTGGGACACACTGCTCACGTACTTCATTCGCCGGCCATGGAACAAGCTGTACGCGTACAACAAGAGCGATTTGATTTTAAATCTGTACAACCAAAAAGGCATTTTCAAGCAGTCTATTTTCGAGAAAACAATTCATCCGTTGCTGGAGGGGCGCGGTCTCCACCGAGACACCACAATGAAGGAACTGTTCGAATACAGCAAGGTGGACCTTCATTTTTTCTGTTTGGAATTGAACTCCATGACCAAGGTAGACCTGTCATACAAAACGCACCCGGACCTCCGGGTTGCCGATGCGGTGTACATGAGTTCCGCGTGCCCAATCCTGTTTGCGCCGTGCATAGACGCCGAAACCAAGTCGTGCTATGTGGATGGCGGCCTCATTTGCAACTACCCCGTAAACGAGTGCCTTGAAAACGAGAAGTGCGCTCTGGATGAAGTGCTGGGCATGCGGAACATTTTCGAGCACTATGTAAACCCCGTTACGGACAACACGTCGGTGTTCGAATTTTTCACAAGCATTTACAAGCAGGTCACCATGTACGCGCTGAACGAGCAGTCGTATCAAGCCATTCCGAACGAAGTGGTGTGCATTACGGACAACTCGGGTACGGACTTTATGCGGTGGATTGACGCGCTGAAGTCGGATAACATTTTGGCGCTGATAAACAAGGGCGAAATGTATGCGCGACTGTTCATGAAGTACCGCGGGTACAAGGCGATTGCGGAAACCACGCAGTGCGGTACCAAGCTGAAACTGGCCGCGGTTGCAGCCGAAGCCGCATTAAGTAACAACAGCACAGCTCCAAAGTCAAACCAGAACCAGGATAATGCGGAGAATCATTACAATCAAGATGAGAATGACGATGATGATGATGATGACGCAGCCAGCGTTTTACGCAAATTGACTTGCAAGCATGACGGTAATGATGCCTTGTAGAATTGCAAATACAAAGATGTAAACAATGTCGTGAAGGTGTTTAATGTCGAAATTTCATCCAATGTGTATTCATATTTTTATTTATTTAACTAAAAAATAAAAACAAAAAATAATAATTAAATACTTGATAAGCTACTTTCAGCAGGTTTATGTACAACATTATATCCATGTCCATGCGAAAGTGATTTTAAAGTTGAGGGTCGTTTTTCACATCGACGCAGAGTAAACTTAATGTGTCCAGACGACGATGACGAACATGCAGCCGGCAATAAGCCGACTCCAGTTATTGCTCCCGTTCCTGCTCCTGTCGGATGATGTACGTGCATCAAAATGGGAATGGACACAATTACGCCGGTCGTTTTGTTGTAAACTACATCTTTGGTTTTAACGATTTTTTTGTGGTCAATACACGTGGTTAAAAATGAAACCAATGGCCCAATTTCAGTTTCTGGCAAATTGTGTTCTTTTATATACTTTTCAGCAAAGGTGTTTAACTTCGAAATTTTCACCGTTTTGTCGAGCTTTCCCCACAACTCGTTGGTTTTGTGCATGCGTTCGTTATCCAGGTATTTTTCAACGTGTGAAGCGCTGTCTGTTGCTGACGTATTGTGAAGCATCTGCATCGCAGCGTCTCCGCGTTTTTGGTTGTTTTTCAGCATCATGCTTTTGTATTTCAAATTCTTGAGTTCCACACATTCATTTACACTTGCTCCGCCAGCCCCAGCCCCATCCCCAGTAACAGATTGAGTAGTATGCATAACGAAATGTATGTATTAATAACTGTATAACGATATAAAGGAAGTTATATTTAATATGTTTATGCGTTTACATTTTTTTACATTTTTATAAACCGAAGTTGTTTTCCAAGCTTGAACTTTTCACTGGATTTTGTACCGCGATGCAGGTTACACTTCAAACACGCGACAACTACATTGGTTCGGTTGTGACCGTGGTCATTTGAAAGGCGGTCAAGCGTCCACTGGTCTTGGCACAGGGGTTCGCTGTAGTGAACAAAGCACGCCTTTCGACAGTAGTAGCACGTAAGTTTTGAGGAAACCAGTAATTCTAGTAATTCATCAAATGAAATAAACCAGTTCATGTCGTAAATGGTGTTGGCTATATCTTGTTGTTTGTATCCCGCATATTTTTTTAAAAGGAGAGATTTGTAAAATGTGTGTTGGGGATGCGGATGCGCCGTTTCTAAAAACAGTTGGTTTATGATTAAAACCTGCTCTCGATGGTGACATGGTTCTAGTTCCGATGTATTGGGTCTATTCGTGGGCGCATTTATGGGCGCATTTGTGGTACTTGTGGTTTCAATTATTTTGTTGGATTTGTTTGTGCGAATCGTTATCATTTTTGGTTCAGGTGCGGACATTTTTAGTTACATATACATACATACTAAAAATGATTATAAAACACATAAAAACACACAATTAAAATTCGGTATCGCTGGTACGATTTCCACCGCGTGAATTCAAGTATGCAACTTGTTCGGTGCTCATACATGCGCACCCGGTGGATGCACTGTAAGGAGACGGGCAACACTCCGGTTTAAACTGGTTATTCTGGAAAAAGAATAGTTCTCCGTCCGGAAGTGGAACCTGCGTTCCGGTGTATGCATTTGATTTTTGCGCGGTTTGCTGGTACCCTAAATTTTTAGAATAAGCGCCCGCCTTATTAATCCAGCTGCTTGCAACATCGGAGTTGTTTTCACCGCCTTTATATTCGGAATAATCGGTAAAGGCATCCTTAGAATCTTTAGGAGGTGGTGCCACTCCTGAAAGAATGTTCTGGAACCCGTTCAAAGCCTGAGGCAATAAATTTGTCAAGCTGTTGATAGTTTCGGCACTTATTTTTTCAGCGCCGTTTTTTGAGGTAGCTGCAGCAGTGGCCTTGGACGGAACCGAGGTTGGTGCGGGTTCAGATTCCGATTCTACGGGAGCCTTTGCCTCTGCCCCTTCCATAGGTTCCACACTATCCAATCCTGGGATATTTAACCCGGGTAAAAACGCTTCAGAAAGCGGAACTTTTGCGCACGCACATAACATGTGGCCGCCCATTATCATTCCCACAATTAGTGTGATAATAATAATTTCTAATCGAACGGTCATTCCAAAGATTCGTATTTCCATTGATGGTTGGTTTTGTTTTTAGTTGATGTCTTAATATAATTTATAGAATATAAAATATTAAAAATGCAAAAAAATGCAAATAACAAAAAGTAAAAAGCAAAAAAACAAAAAATCAACTGCCGTGTTTATAAATTAAAAGCCCTGCAAGCACCAGCATTAAAACTGTAAAAGTAATGCACAAATAAAAGTTGACTCGAATGTCGTGCATGGAATTCAATGAAAAAATGCCTTTTATACCGTACAGGCCGGTAATGGTCTGCACGTTGGTATACACGGCATACGCTAACAGTGCTGCCGCTGCAAGCCGAACCAGCAGTAAGTACATGCTGGATTGCGGCCGAAACGGTCCCGTAATAAAAAAGACAATGATAACAAATGCAACTGCAAACAACGTTGCGGTGGTGCGCATTTTATCCATAAACGACTGCATGTTTTTTGAAAGTTCCAGTTTTTCTGAACTGGTTAATGCGATTGGGTCGGTCTTAAGCACTGTCATCTATCTATCTAACAAACAAACAAACAAAGTTCGAAAATAAAATTTGAAAATAAAAATAAAGTATAAGATATATGTATAAGAGATAATTATTTTGATTTTCATTTTTCATTTTTCTGTTCATTTTATAAAATGTTGAAAGGTACGTGGTTTCTGTTTGTACTTTTGATTGTTATTCTGGCATCGTCCATGATATTTGGAAGCTACGGTGCGTTGGAAGGGTATGCAAATTCTAAGCCGAATGGTGCAACTGCGAAAAAACACACGAAATGTTCAGGGTCATCGTGCAGTTCTTGATTTCTGATTCCTGATTCCGAATATGTATACTATTTTATTTGAGTATATATACATTAAATTACATAAATTAAATTACATAAATATGGCAAAGAAACGAACTGTTTCGTCCAAACAAAATGAGAATTCAAACAACAATGGTGGTATTTTAGGGTCCGGTATTTTCGGGCATTTTGGGTAAATGGTACAATGTGATGCCAACGACGATTCAATGTTTTGCACGTTGAGTAAATTCGTGAGCACCATTATAATGCTTTTATTTTTGGCGGTAATTGCGTACCTAATTTATTATGTATTCAAAACGTTTATTATTCCGTCAATGTCGACGACATCAAAACAAACGCGACGATAGTTATTTAGAAATATTTTCGATATTTATTTTTTTTGTTATCTTGTATTATACAAACCAACCAACCAACCAACCGTTTTTAAAATGGATGCCATTTTTGGACCTTTAGATAGAAAGTACTGTTTGTTTTTTTACTACATTGCAGTAATCTTTTTTGTATACATGGTATTTGTAATTGTTACGATGTTGTATAATGCTGTTAAAAACACTGGGTCGTCGCAGTACTACTTGTACAGCGTTGGACTGATGCTTTCATTTGCACTCTCGTATTTTCAGAACCGAATCTTGTATTCGATGTGCATTGGGCGAACCTCTGACAACTTTTACTAATAAAAACATAAAAAAGATAAAAACATAAAAACATAAAATGTTATTAAATATTTATTATTAGTATTATCTAAGCATCTAAGCAAGCTTACAATGAGCGTAGATAGTCATCATGATGACAACGATGACAACGATGACAACGATGACAACGATGACAAAGGTAACGATGATAATACTAATACTGATATACAGGATGAACCGGACCCGGAAATATGCAACCCGTTTATTATTAAAAAAAGGAAACTACTCCCAATTCCAACCGTACGTTCAATATGTATCTTCAAAAAACCAATGCAAATCGATTTTTTTTATGCATTTATTGAAACCATTTGTGGTCCTCCGATTGAAAGTACAAAAATCATGCATATTTTGAAAGGGGGGATACATAAAACGAACCAATTATTTGCGAGTGGTGTGTTAGACTCCGAATTTGCGTCGTCGGCATTTTACATGGTTGACATATTCGCATTCAAGCGCGGAATTTACATGAATGCGGTTCGTCCGTTCATGGACACGATTGCAACCCAGTATTATCGACCGGCGCACGCGTTTTATGCGCAACGGTCAATGACCGGTCCCTCCGCTTTTACACAGTTCATACAAGTGATTCGGCACATTTCCAAACACGCAAACTTGAAGGTGGTATCCACGGTGAAATACGAACAGTCGATTTCATCCAAAGTGTACTACGTGGAATATAAGCCCGTGTAATGAACTTAATTGGTTTGAGGAGTTTGAGTCAATTCTTGCAATTCTCGAATTGCGTTGTTTGTAAAAAGCGCCAGTTCAATCTCGTCTTCGTGAATGTTGTGAAACACGGTAATGTATTTACAAAGCAGCGACACCAGTTTATATTTTTGTTTCTCCGTAATTTGTTGCGTGGTTTTCAAAAACGTGAAGTACGTTTCTATAATGTCGATGACGGAGTAGCCGTGGTCATAAAGCGCATAAACCACGCGGATTGCTTCCGACAGTTCTCCTTTAGAAAGGTGGGCAGTGTACCGTTCAAGTTCTGCAAATGATATATTGGTGTACATGTTTTTCGCAATGTCGATTGTAAATGGCTCGTCAAAAATATAGAGCTTTTCAATATAGTTGATTAGCGTGCGAATGGTGTTGTTGGAAAGGGAAATAATGTACTCCAGTGGACATGTTAAGTCCAAAGTCAAATTCACATTCACATTAACATCGGCTGATGGATTAGGTTTATGAGACAGCGGACATAATTCATTGTTGCAGCACCGAATGATATTTTTTTGAATAGACGGCTCATTTGAAATGATGCGGTTTGCGATTTGAAACAGCGTTTTTGTTGTGGGACTCGGAATTTCAATAATGATGGTTCGTGACTGTAAGCTGTTGATAACTTTTTGTATGTTTGTACATGCCATTATGAAATGCACGTTTCGGCGGTACTTGTCAATGTAGTTCCGAAACACTTGTTGACTCTGGTCGTTGATAGTGTCAATGTCGTCTAAAATGATGATTTTACGCCGACCGCTGATTGTGCTACTGGTTTGGCTGAATATTCGTAAATCGTTTCGGTAATACTGAATGCCTTGTTCTTTCAATGAATTCAGTATTAGCACGTTATCTTCGCACGTTTTGGCAGACGCATTCCCGTAGTATTGCTTTACAATCGCATTAATGATTGCAGTTTTACCGACTCCGGACGGACCGTTGATAAGTATGTTCAAGTTGTCGATTGAAATTAAGGATGCAATAATTTTTTTCAAACCTGGCGGCAATTGTTCAAAGTGTGCAATTTGAAGCGGCTGGTACTTGACAATGAACGAATGTTGCATGTTGCATTTTAAATCTTCAAGGGTGTAAAGTATTTAAGCATTTTAACATACACATAATTACATTTGTTCATTCATTCATTCATTCCTTCATTCATGTCTGCGAATATTGTTAATTTTTACGACGTTCTCGGAGTTCCTCAAAACGCAAATGTTGATGAAATTAAAAAAGCGTATCGAAAACTTTCATTCATTCACCATCCTGATAAAAACAATTCGCCCGAGTCAACCCAGATGTTTCAAAAGTTAGCAGAGGCGTATTCCGTTTTATCCGACCCCGCACGGCGCCAACAGTATGACATGGAACTGAAATTTGAAAGGTTGGGTGGCATGGGTGGCGGCGGCACTCGAATGTATTCGGCCGAAATTAACCCGCACGACATATTCAACATGTTTTTTGGAAAAAATCAGGGAGACGGAGGGTTGGGCGGTCTGGGCGGTCTGGGCGGGCTGTTTCACAGTTTAAGCGGAATGGGCGGAATGGGCGGAGGATTTGGAGGAGAAATTCACATCATTCACCAAAGTGGTAACCCAGCTGAGTTGTTTGGTGTCGGCGGTAACCCGTTTATGATGCACGTTCAACATATGCAGCAGCAGCAACAACAACAACAACAACAACAACAACAACAACAACAACAACAACACCAATCAAAGTCGTCAAAAATGCCAAAAATGCCAAGCCCAGCACCCGAACCGATTGAAACATCAATAACAGTTACATTTGAACAGGCATTTTCCGGAATTGAAATCGAATTAGAGTACGAAAAAATAGTGTCAGAAACGGATGTGTTTAGCAACGTAATTCAAGCAAGTACACGACTCGCGATTCCCAAAGGGGTACGCAGTGGGGAAGTCATTAGTGTTCCCGGTATTGGAAACACAAATGCGGATGGAGTGTCTGGCATCCTGAACATGACAGTACGTTTGGCCCAGCATTCAGTGTTTTCAACGATTGATACGGACACAACCGTATCAGTGCCGAGTTCCGGAAAATCCCCGCTTGACTTGTTTTATCATAAAACCATTTCGCTCAAAGAATCACTTTGCGGGTTTCAATTCGAGTTCACGCACTTGAACGGAAAAGCTTACCAAATTGTGAATAAAAATGTTGGAAGTGTAATTCAACCGGAAAGTATGAAGACTATCAAGGGTCTGGGATTTGAAAGGGTCAGAACTAACTCCGCAGGTGCAGCTGTGTCAGAAGTCGGGTGTTTGCACATTTGTTTTCACGTGGTGTATCCGGAAACGTTGCCGGAAGATGTACAAACCGCACTGGCTACCATACTACCTTAGTTAAAAGTGTTTTTTTTTTGAAAAAACATATAAATATTAAATAATAGCTAATTTATTCAAAGTAGTATCAAGATAGTAAATTATTTATGACATTCAAGTTTGGAATAATTGGGAACGGGTTTGTTGGAAAAGCCACGCGGCTTCTTGCTTCGAAACATCATGAAGTGAAAATATACGATATTGACCCCAAAAAATGTTATCCGCCAAACATAACTTTGGGAGACTTACATGATTGTCATATTATTTTTGTGGCCGTGCCAACTCCGTCAAACCCAGATGGGTCGTGCCACCTCGAATTGGTAAAATCGGTTGTAAAACGTATACGCGCGCTTGACATCCGTGCTCACATTGTGATTCGGTCCACCGTTGTGATTGGAACTTGTGATGAACTGGGATGTTACTTTATGCCCGAGTTTTTAACTGAAAAAAACTGGGCCGAAGACGTGTATCATTGCAGAAACTGGATAGTAGGCACTTGTGCTGAATCTAACAACGATAACAACAAAAACGCTAAGACAACCGACGTAAAGGATTTTATGGAAAAAATGACGGCGCTTATAAGCGATGCTCGTGACGAAGGAACCATTCGATACAATAACATCACGTTTGTTTCCAATATGGAGGCTGAAATGATTAAATACTACCGGAACACATTTTTGGCTGTGAAAGTGTCATATTCCAATGAAATGCACGAGTTTTGCAAAACGAAAGGGATTGACTATGAAACAGTTCGCCGGGTTGCAACACAAGATGATAGAATCGGTAGTAGTCATACAATTGTTCCAGGTCATGACGGCCATTTCGGGTTCGGAGGAACGTGTTTTCCCAAAGACATGCATTCGCTACTCTGCCAATTTGAAACTGCTGGACTCAAGTCATACATTCTCAGAAGCGCCGTACAGCGTAACCGTGAACACGACCGTCCAGAAAAAGATTGGATGCGTGACGTAGGGCGCGCATGTATTGAATGATTGAATTGTTTATGTTTATTATTTAAACATTTCAAACTAGGATATATAATTACGATAAATAAACACGATAAGTAAGTACATACGTACATAGAGAACATAGATAATAGATAGGTAGGATGGAACCTGAACTACAACACGAACATGATGTTTTGTTGTTGGGTTCGACGTTGTGTTCGGGTACAGAAACAGTACTAGGGCATAGTGGGTTTGGGTTCGATGTTGACCGTCTGCACAAAAGCATTGACGACGCGGCTGCAAAATACACAGGAAATGACGCGCTGTTATCCAAGCTCGCATCGCTCGTGTTACAAATTCCAACAGCGTTGTCCAACTATGAAATTACGCTTCGGGAACGTTCTGACCGTAAAACCGCGCTTTCCACTACCGCAGACGACTTCATTGAACAATTTTTGTCCGATGATGCGAACAAGTACTACTACAATTCGGCAATCGAATTATTTTTTGCTTACAATCGGAACACGATGAAGTACGAACTCACGGAAGAAGACGAAATCGTGCAAGTCACGCTTTTAGCTTTGAACGAGTATGAAAATTTGAAGCCTTGGAAATACCGAATTAAAAACCAAATTATCAAGCGAATCAAGGAAGAAAAAGAGTTGTTGAACTCCGTTCCTGAATCGCACACCATTGAAAAAGTGTTGTCGCTGTTTACGCCCAGCGTGTTTAAAAGTCGCGACGCGGCAAAACATTTCCTCATTATTTTGGGCGACATTTACTTTAAAAAGAACGTGAACTTGTACTTTGTTACGTCGAAAGCCAAACTTTTTATAAAGGAACTGTCATCGGAATGCGGCGCGCTGTTCGGCATGCACGGAATGAGCAACGTGTTCAAGTTCAAGTTTTACGAACACACGTTCAGCGAATGCCGGTTGCTGGACATGAACGATGACGGACTATCCGCGTTGAACGTTTGCGACTACTCGTCACCGTTTAAGCGTAACATTGTTGAAATCATGTGCGTGGCGTGCAACTACTCAAAACGATTCAAAAATTCGGACTCGTTTTTGGATTCACATTACTGCAAGGATTCCGTCTTGCATTCGCACTGCTTGTACTTGAAACTGAATGACGAAACCGCGATTATTAACCGGTTCATTGCGACGAGCACCAGCCCGTGCAATAACAGCCAGTACTTTATAACGTGGAAGAAGATGCATTTTTTGTGGAAGCTGTTTTTGGACGAAGAGCGACTGCCGTATATTATTTTTACAAACCAGCTAAAAATGCGGCTCATGGCGTTATTGCCGCATGCGGTAGTGTTGGCGTCTTCGTCTTCAACCCAAGACGCGGCGTCTGATGGGTCGGATGTTATTTTCACTAGCGTGACCAGCAAAAACACAAGTTTGAACGCCGCGGACATAGATTTGCCGTCATTGCAATCTTTTTCGGAACTATAACCGGAACTATAACCAAGTAACCACGGGTCCGGTACCGTTGGGCCATTCGGCATAAGGGACCGCCTTTGTGGTTGGCCTATCCATTGCCAGAAGTTGTTCTAATGCAGCAACTCGGCTTTCAAGCGGGGTTAACTCACCCGATGACGTATTTTTCAGTTTTCGAGTGAGCTGTTTGAACCGCCATTCAAACTGAAGGGCCGCGTTCCATGTGGGAAACTGTGAAATGTGGCACACCATTCTCCAGGAGTCGCCGCGCGCGACGCGCATACCGGTTGCATGGGCTCCTCCGACCAGTTCCTTGTTGTGCTGTCGCAGCCGGCGTACAGGGTCGGTCGTGGCTCCAACATACGTTGCGCGTTTGCTGAGGGCTTCTAGTAAGTACACAAAGTACTGCGCGCTTGGCGCAATTGGCGTGTTTGGAGGGCTTATACTCATTATTAACGTATTGTTTACGTAAGGTATGTATTATTACTTGGTTATTTATTGTCTACATATTGTTTACTTATATGTATTTACTTATGTAATTTTGATTTTTTAGATTTGTTGCGAAGATGAATGAAGTTGGTTCTGGCTTTGTTCCAACAGGGATGGAATATCGGAGAGGTAGACTTGTTTACAAACCGATTTTACAATTTTTTTCACGTCCTTTTCTCCGGGGTCAGCCAGCGTTTTTTGAAGCAGTGAGTTGTACTGCAGTTCCAACGAATCGTCACAGTTTAAATTTGGAAGACTGTTTTTCCAATTTTCAACCGACAAAATTTGTTTGTATGCTATGTTGTTGACGCTTTTCCGCAAATGCTCTTGCGTTTCGTCGCGTTCCCATTGCTCGTTTTCTTTGACGTACAGAATGTCTCGTTTCAAGTCGGTGCAATGAATGGGGCGTTTACAAATGTCCATGTCGTTGAGCCCCTGCACCAGGACGTTGGATATGCTTTCCACAATGCCGCGTTCTTCCGTGAGCTTCAAATCTTGCATTGTAATTTTAATTGAGTTTACAAAATCCGAAATGTTGAGCGCGTCTTTGCAGTGCTCGTTCAAAAACACGTTGATGTTGAACTTGTTGTGCGTGGTAGAATTCATTATCATTGTGGTGGGCCCGATTCGGGGTACAATTTCTTTCAAAAGTTTCATCATTTCGGCGTTGTCTTTCAAAAGCCTGTCAATGACTTCATCCTTTGTTTTATTTTGGAGGGCGAGAGAAAGTTCGGACGATGGTCCAGAAAAAGTGGATTCGGAAGCAGAACTGTCATGGCCGGCTATAGGAGATGTGGGTGATGCGTGCCCGCAGTTTTCCTGGCACCTTTTTTCATGATACCATACGCTGTTACGCGCAGTATACGGTTTGTCACAAAATTTGCATTTGTAAGTTTGAGTGATACGAACCGTAACTAAAGTATTGCGCTCGTCTGCAGCGTGGTTGCATTCACCGCAAGCGGTCAATGTTTTATGTTTTTGAGTGGAAACGTGACGACTGTAGTCCGTGTACTTATTAGTGTAAAACATGCACGGGTTGCACTCGTATTTACTACTAACAGTAGGGTGTGTTACTTTTTTTTTATTCATTATGATTTTTGTACTACACAACAACTACACAATCAAGTAAATAAACATTTATATATAATTAATTAATATTTTATTCATCAAGTTTCACTTTAGTAAACAAACAAACGAAACAAATAATATAAATTAATAACCAATTAAAAAAATTATTTATTAATATTATAATATCAATATCCAAACCAGTAATTCTTATTCATGACAACTTCGGGTGACTATACGACACGTCTCGGCGTTTACGCCGTTGGCGCAACTGGTCCTCCTGGTGAAATCGGGCCAATCGGTCCAAGGGGTATTGGTATCGGTGGTTCTACGGGTTCAACCGGTGGATATGGTGCAACCGGTCTACGTGGTCCGACAGGTTCGCCAGGAAAAGGCTTCAAAATATTTGCAAATTTGGAGGGGTCTTCTCTGGCCGACTTCAATGGCATATCGCCGCCTCCTTCCGACGAAAATATTGGAGAATTTGTACTTATACGTGGTGGCGATTTGTACGTGTATGCCGGTGTAGACAATGGAACCACTGGTCCGAACATGGCGTACAAGTACATTGGCGATATTACAGATGAAGTATTTTTATACGGGTCAACCGGAAGCACCGGTTCAACCGGTGAGTACGGTCCAACGGGTCCGCGAGGTGAACGGGGTGAAGCTGGTACATCTACCGGGTTGACGCTGTTTTTCAATAACGGCACCTATCCTGCTGACAGTTTCGTTGTTCCGGATGTAAATGGAAGCATTACTCATTCACCGAAGTCAATTCGAACGAAGCTGACATACCTTTTTATTGGAGCATCGGACCACAATGTACGTTACCTTGGTTCGTATACTTCAATTCAAGGGATTCTTGGGGATTCGCCAGTTATTAACCCCGGGTTGTGGGATATAAATGTGTACACGCAAGTGAATTCGATAAATAATCCTATCAACATGTATGCCAAAATATACTATTTGGATGTGACCAATTCGAATGCGAAAGTGTTACTGTATGATGGAGAAGGTGACTTAACCAACATTGCTACAACTACTGAAATACAGTTGATTACACAGTCTCCTTTTATTCCGTACACCTTACTACCGTCAATCATGTGTCCGATACAGATTGAGTTGTATGTAGTTCACCCCACTGGAAACACGACGTCAGTATCGGCGGCTGTATATTTCAATGGAAGCAACCCGTCTCATTTGCATACTACGCTGGCATATCAAAATGGTCCAACGGGTCCAACTGGGGGAACTGGTGGTACAGGTCCGACCGGTCCAACGGGTTCAACTGGTAAAACTGGCCCAACGGGTGGAACCGGTCCGACTGGTCCAACGGGTCCTACGGGTGCAACCGGTCAAACCGGTGGTACTGGTCCAACTGGCCCAACTGGCCCAACGGGTTCAACCGGTCCAACGGGTGGAACCGGTCCTACCGGTCCAACTGGTCCTACTGGCCCCACTGGTCCAACGGGTGGAACTGGTCCAACTGGTCCTACTGGTCCTACTGGTTCTACCGGCCCCACTGGTGGAACGGGTCCAACTGGTCCAACGGGTCCTACGGGTGCAACCGGTCCAACCGGTCCAACCGGTCCTACTGGTCCAACTGGTCCTACTGGTTCTACAGGCCCAACTGGTGAAACCGGTCCAACTGGTCCCACCGGAAGCACTGGTCCTACCGGTCCAACGGGTTCAACGGGTCCCACCGGATGCACAGGTCCAACTGGAGGCACCGGTCCAACTGGTGAAACCGGTCCAACTGGTCCAACTGGTCCCACCGGAAGCACTGGACCCACTGGTCCTACTGGTCCAACCGGTCCAACCGGTCCAACTGGAAGCACCGGTCCAACTGGAAGCACCGGTCCAACTGGAAGCACCGGTCCAACCGGAGGCACTGGTCCAATCGGTGAGAAGGGTGATACCGGTGAAAAGGGTGAGAAAGGTGACAAGGGAGATGTAGGTACCTTTTCAGGTGTGGTTACATCATCTATTTACCCAGATAGTACTGGTGTGTATGAGATTGGTTCTGAAACCATGAGGTTTAAAGCGATTTACGCCAATGAAGGTTTCTTTGGAACGAACACCGTGTATATTGGAGATGTTGCAGTTTCGTCGAACCGAGGAAATGTAACTTTTCAAAACACATTTATACCCAATGCAAATCCAGTAACACTTGACACTGAAACAGCAACCATTATTGGTCCTCAAGGTCCTCAAGGCGACCAAGGTATTCAGGGCCCAACCGGTATGCCTGGAGCAGCAGCTGCAAAAGGTGATACCGGGTACACGGGTCCGGCAGGTCCACAGGGTTCACCTGGAGGCGGATTCAAAGTATTTGCAATTGTTTCTACCTTTTCAGATTTGCAAACCATAAGCCCGGAGCCAACCAATGTAAATATTGGAGAGTTTGCAGTAGTAAATTCGGGACCAGAAGCTGGAAACGTTTATATTTATCAGGGTCCAACGGGTCCAACGGGTTCATCCCAACACAATTTTGCATTGCTTTACAATTTAGAGCAGACTGTTGTTAGTGGTCCAACGGGGCAACAAGGCATTTCTGGACTTAACGGGTCAACCGGAGAACGCGGTGAGCGTGGACCAACTGGATACATTGGCAGACCCGGTGATAAAGGAGCCACTGGAGAAAAAGGAGATGCAGGATTAACTGGTACAACGGGTCCAGCTGGAGCAGGATTTTCTATTTTTGCAGTTGCTGACACGTCTGCTAACTTTCCAGCGAATCCAGCCCTTTCAAACGTTGGAAAATTTGCAATGGATGCAGCAGGAAACTTGTACGTTTTGACAAAGGATGATTCAAATGTTGTAAGTTACAGTCTCGCATACAATATTGGGGCATCAAACTACATTACTGGTCCAACTGGAAGTGAAGGGCCTCAAGGCATACCGGGGTTGGCAGCCAACACCGGTTCAACCGGTCCGGCTGGTTTACCCGGTTTAGTCGGTCCAAGAGGCTACCAAGGTTACACTGGACCTCAAGGTACGCCCGGTGCTGCTGCCAATACTGGTTCCACCGGTCCACAGGGTTCAACCGGAGAAATGGGTGCAACCGGTCAACCCGGTCCAACCGGTGAAATGGGTACAACCGGTACAACCGGAGGCACTGGTCCTACCGGCCCCACTGGTCCCACTGGAAGCACCGGTGGAACTGGTCCAACCGGGCAACCAGGTGCTACAGGAAATACCGGCCCTCAAGGCCCGACTGGTCCAACTGGAGCAATTGGTCCAACTGGTCCAAACGGAAAAGGGTTTGCGGTTTTTGCAACCGTAGACAATACAAGCCTGCTTAGTACCCTTTCTCCTACGTCTTCAAACGTGGGAGAGTTTGTTTTGATAACCGGTGGAGAACTCTATGTGTACATGGGTGAAAATAATGGAACATTTGGACCATCGAATTCGTACAAGTTTAGTGGTGACATAACAAAGGATGCAAATCTTGTTGGTCCACAAGGTCCACAAGGTCCACAAGGTCCACAAGGTTCACAAGGTACACAAGGTGACAAGGGTGACAAGGGTGACAAGGGAGACACCGGAGAAAAGGGAGACACCGGAGAAAAGGGAGACACCGGAGAAAAGGGAGACACTGGAGACAAGGGTGACACTGGAGACAAGGGCGACACAGGAGACAAGGGGGACACTGGCGAAAAGGGTGACACAGGTGACAAGGGTGACACAGGTGACAAGGGTGACACAGGTGACAAGGGGGACACAGGTGACAAGGGTGACAAGGGTGACACCGGAGACAAGGGTGACACTGGTGAAAAGGGTGACACTGGCGAAAAGGGTGACACTGGCGAAAAGGGTGACACTGGCGAAAAGGGTGACATTGGCGAAAAGGGAGACACTGGCGAAAAGGGAGACACCGGAGACAAGGGCGATACCGGAGACAAGGGCGACACCGGAGACAAAGGTGACACTGGCGACAAGGGTGATAACGGTGAGAAGGGTGATACCGGTGAGAAGGGTGATACCGGTGAGAAGGGTGATACCGGTGAGAAGGGTGATACCGGTGAGAAGGGTGATACCGGTGAGAAGGGTGATACCGGTGATAAGGGTGACACTGGCGACAAGGGTGACACTGGCAACAAGGGTGACAAGGGTGACACTGGCGACAAGGGTGACACTGGTGACAAGGGTGACAAGGGTGACACTGGCGACAAGGGTGACACTGGCGAAAAGGGTGACATTGGCGAAAAGGGAGACACTGGCGAAAAGGGAGACACCGGAGACAAGGGCGATACCGGAGACAAGGGCGAC